>JAEEGJ010007522.1_pt1 | contig 31135 bp, 19 predicted proteins | sample 8958761 | NCBI WGS metagenome assembly JAEEGJ01 (sample SAMN16246546, study PRJNA631951) | gut metagenome | biome: gut microbiome; feature: rumen; material: RS-attached | host: Bos | place: Iran: Karaj | collected 2018-10
GTTGAGCATATTCGAGGTGGCGCCGATTTCGATGTCGAAGTCGCCCGCGTCAAAGAAACCGCCGACGTTCAGGCCGGGGATCAGCTCATAGGGCTTGTAGGGGGTGCCGTCGGGCTTGGTCGCGGTCTCCTGCCCCTGGAAATGTCCGTCGAAGTGATCGCTCGGCGGGGCCTGCATGTAGCCTTCCTTGAAGGGTTCGCCGTGCCAGATGCGATACGCCTCGTTGACCGTCATGTGGTTCATGTGAATGGGAAGCCACACGTCGCTGGTGGCGTCGGTGATCTGGTCGTATACGGAATCGTTGATGATGAAGTTGCCGGCCTTGTGGTCGCCGTACTTGATGTAGTAGATGCCGGGCTCCTTCACATCGCTGAAGTCGAACTTCACGTAGTTGTACTTGTAGAAGTTACCCCATTCCTTGACCTTGCCCTTGAAAGCCAGCTTTTCGTTGCCGTCGGTGTCGATCTTCCAGAGTTCGGCGGTTTCCTCGGGCTTATCGTTCGGGTCAAGCTCGATCACGGCCGTCTTCGGCTGATCGGGGACGTAGCCCATCTGGGAATAACCGATGTTCGGTTCGCGGATCCAGCCGGGGACGGCATTGGGTTCGACGGTCCAGGTCATCACCTTGCCGGTCTTTCCGGCGGGCAGCAGCGTACGAAGAGTGTACCAGCCGTTCTGAGCGACGATGCGGCCGTCGAACAGCTCCATGTCGACATCGGACGTGATCTTGATCATGCGTTCGGGAGCATCGGGCGCGATCACGAAAGATTTGCCCGACTCAAGCGGAAGCGGATCGACGAACTTGCCGGTATCGCGGTCGTCATAGGTGCGGAATCCCTTGTACTGGCGCGCTTTCTCCTCGTTCGGCAGGACCTCGGTCTTGCTGACCGCGTAGCGCGGGAACCGGTTGATGCGGCCGTCCACGACGTAGGTCTTGCCCCAGTACTGGGACGGGATGAATTCCAGGTTGAAACCGGCTTTTCCCACCACGGACTCGGGCAGCGGCTCGTCCAGATAGAGGGAGAGCTCTACGGCGTTGCCCTTCGCCGTGGCCACGACGCGCGAGGCGAAATTGTAATCGTTGAAGCGCATCGTGACCTCAATGGAATTGTTTGCCTGGTTCACTCTGCGCGTCGACTGCGGGACCAGGTCCCACTGCTCGGGCGTCTTGGAAAGACGCACGGCGCCGCCCTGAACGGTTCTCACGCCGTGGTGGATGATCTCGATGCCGGCGTTCTTCTCATCGTTGAAGCCGCCCGTGAACGCATTGCTGAACACCAGGAAATTGACGCCCTGACGCTCGAAATACCCCTTGTCGTTCAGGACAAGGCCCTGCTGGGACTGTTGCTGTTGAGATTGGGCCTGCCGGGGCTGCTGGGCCTGGGCAAAGACGGGGGGCAGCGCAAGCAGCGCGGCCAGGACGATGAGGAAGCAGCGGTTGTTCATGCTGAGGATCCTTATGGGCAGAAAATGCCATTTTTTGAGGTTGAATATATTGGGTACGCCTTTACAAAAGTATAATATACCCACGGTTGAATTAAATTTCAAGTGAAAATCAGTGAAAAGTATGCACGAGTATAACCGAAATATGCGAACACGCCTGCGAACCTGATGGCACAAACCGCTTCCGAGGTGGTTTCACAGGAAAAGCGCGGCCTTGCCGGTCCGGCAAAATGCGGGCGGGATCATTGTTTCCGAGATGTGGATCGAGGCGGCGGGAGCTCGTCGTACATGGCGCGGAACAATGATTTAAGGAAGTCCGCGTCGTCCACGTTTTCGACCAGCAGCATTTCCTTCGCGCCCTCGTACGGCAGCTCGCGCGGGGCGTCCGGCATAAGGGAAAGCGCGACGGGAACCGGCTTCACCAGCAGACGGTCGTCGTAGATCCCGCCGGCGACTCTGCCGCGGTAATACAGGATGAATTCGCCCATCATCGCGCGGTACGTGATCCCGTCCAGCCCGGACAGCTGGTCCAGTACAAATGTCAGGAATTCTTTGCTGGAAGCCATGAGCTCGATCTTTCTCCGACAACAACGGTTCACCGCTCCGGTGACGGTTGCTTTTTGAGCTCGTCCCAGAAGGAATCGTACAGTTTCATGTAATCGGTGGTGCGGCCGCGGGCATCGAAGAGGTTGCCCCAGGCCGGGCTCGTTGCCTCCCAGATGAACGTCCCGATGCCGAGGCCGTCCGGGACGCGCTGCACGATCTCGTTGACCTCCTTGCGGAAGTCCTGATATTCCACGACCACGAGCGGCTTTTTGTAGCGTTTCGCGAGGTCGTTCAGATTGGCCTCCAGCGCCTCAAGCGTGCCGTGGTGTTTGGGATAATACGACTGGCCGATCACGTCGAACTTCACGTCGCGCGAAATGAGCTTGTCAAGGAAAAAGACCGATTTGTCGTTCTGCCCGCCGTACGCGAGGTGGACCATGACCGGGATCTCCGGGTCGGCGGCGCGGACCCCGGCGGTCGCGCAGCGCAGCATCACGCAGAACGATTCGTAACTGCCGTTCTCGATCCGGCCCTGCGGCCACACAAATCCGGCGTTGAGCTCGTTTCCGGTCTGCACCATGTCCGGGCGTGCGCCCGCATCGATGAACCTGCGGACGATGTCGCGCGTGTAGGTGTAGAGGTGGCCTTCCAGCCCCGAGCCCGTGTGCATCGCCCACGAGGCGGGCTTGGTCTGGTGCGCGGGGTCGGCCCAGGTGTCGGAGTAGTGGAAGTCGAGCAGGAACTTCATGCCGGCGGCCTTGATGCGTTTCGCGAACGCGATGGTTGAATCCAGCCCGCAATACCCCGCGGCGGAATAGCCGCCCCGGGCCGTCGGGTCGACGAAAAGGCGCAGGCGGATCCAGTTGAAGTGGTGGTCCTTCATGATCTCCAGCACGTCTTTCTGCACGCCGCCATCGGAGAAACGCATCCCGCCCGCCTCCTGCTGCGGCACGAACGAGATGTCCGCGCCGATGATCGGTTTCTCGAACTTGAACTCGTATTGTTTCGGCCCGACGGCAAGCTCGGGCGGCAGAGGTTCTGCGTAGTCCTGCTTCATTTTCGCGTAGATGCCGAAAAGCTCGCGGTTCGGCTGCCCGCCGCGCCGGAAAAGCTCGCGCGTGGGCGCCCAGGACATCGTGCCGAATCCGAGGCCGTCCGGCACGGTGCGGACCAGGTCGTTGATGATGCGCGTGTTCGCCGTGCTGGATTCGTATTCGCAGATGCAGACGGGCTTGCCGTAGCGTTTCGCGAGGTCGAAGACGTTTGTCTGCATGTCGTTGTACGTCTCGTGCCATTTTTCGTAGTAGGAGAGGCCGACGATGTCGAACTCCGCGCCGTAATGAAGCATCTTGTCGAGGAACTCGCGGCTGAGGTTGTTTTCGCCGCCGAGCGCCAGATGCACCTGGAGCTTCGCGTCCGGCAGCGCCTCGCGGACCGCGCGCTGCCCCGCCTTGTAGAGCCCCATGCAGGCCGCCCAGTTATCTTCCGTGGCATTGTCCAGCAGTTTGCCCTCCGGCCAGACGAATCCGTGATTGATCTCGTTGCCGACCTGCACGATCTCGGGCGCGGCGTCGGCGGCCTTGAACGCCTCCAGCGTCTCCTTCGTGTAAGCGTAGAGCCTGTCTTCGAGGTCCTTCCCGGTCAGGCCGTTCCAGGCGGACGGTTTGTACTGCTTGTCCGGGTCGGCCCAGGTGTCGCTGTAGTGGAAGTTCAGCGCGAACTTCATCCCGGCGGCCTTGATGCGCTTCGCGAACGCAATGGTCGAGGCCGTCCCGCAAAATCCTTCGCGGGAATAGCCGCCCTGCGCCTCTGGATTCACGAACAGGCGCAGGCGGATCGTGTTGAACCCGTTGCGGACCATGATCTTCAGCGGATCGTCCTGCATGCCGTTCAAATCGTAGTAGCGGCCGCCCCATGCTTCGTTGGCGGGGATCTCCGACACGTCGCCGCCAATGCAGAAGAAGTACGGAGCATCAGCCTGTTTCCGTGCTCCGGTTTCATCCGCGGAGGCGTTCGCAGCTGTACTTGCGGGAGCTCCCGGTCCGGGGAAAGCCGCGGCGTTTTGCTGCACTCTCTGGAGATAAGAGACAGATACTCCCGAGGAAAGCAGAATGAAGTAGAAGATCACGAGCGTGAACGCAAGGACAATGACAAACCGGAGAAGTTTCATGGTGCGGACCTTTCCTGGATTTGAACGTGATGAGGAAAGAACATTTTGTTTTGCTTTATTATTATACCACGGTTCAGGCAAAAAACAAAGGGAAAAAAGAAAAATTGGATGAGATATCTGAATTCTGCTTGACACCCATTCGGGCGATTTGATTTCGCCGACACAGCAAGGTTCGGCTTCGATGTCTTTGTGGCTGTTTTTTTTATCAAGGATTGTCTTGCTTTCTGCGTTTGCAAATTGTTTCGGCGGATTCTCTGCCGAAGCTGGAGAACATGCGGGATCATCTCCATCGGGGCGGATTGCGGACAGCACCGACGTGATTCCCCGCTGAACCTGGAGAACATGCGGGATCATCTGCCGCCCCGCAGGCGGCGGAACTCTGGTTGCCTTTTTGTGATGATTCGGAAAAAGTAGTACCGATGTCGGCTTTTTCAGCTCTATCTCATTTGGTTTGTCACGATTATCTTCCATTTTTCCTGGAGTATACCGTTCAAAAAAAGAAAACCGCTGATGTCCACAAAGGAATATGCGGGTGAATGCTTTTCAATGAAAACGAGGCATTCCGTTTTGACGGTCCTGGCCAATGATTCCACATAGCCAATCTGTTCAGGGAGTGTCTTCTTTTTTTAAAAAAAAGACCGAAAAACCTTATTTTTTCTCTTGACTTTTTTCGCCTTGCTTGGTATATTATCGTCATTAATAAGGCTTGCACCTCGCCCGCAACCTCAAAATGAGGTCGGGCATGAAAAACACTAAACGAACCGAATCAGAGGTTGAATGAATGCTGGATCTTGAAAAAATGCTTGTTCCCGTGTCCGGTGATCATCCAGCCGGAACCTTGGAAGAATACAACCAGCTTTATCTTCAGCTAGATGAACTGGCGATGGGAAAACCGGCCAGCGCCATGGGCGATTCCATCATCGAGGGAACCGACCCGGACTGGCACGGCCTCCGCAACGCCTGCCTCAAGCTGTGGGAAACGACCCGCGATCTCCGTGTCGCGATTTACCTGTGCATCGCGGAGTTCTCCCTTGACGGATTAAAAGGGTTGTCCGACGCGCTTGCCGTGCTGGAATATCTTGTCGAAAAGCACTGGGAGAATTTCTATCCTCTCCTGGATGCGGACGACAACAACGATCCAACGGAGCGGTTGAATATTTTCGCGATGATCGCGCCGCCGCCACGCTCCTACAGCGACCCCATGATGTTTATCAGCAAGTTCAGGATGCTCAGGCTGATCGAAGGAAAGAAATACACGCTCCGGGATCTCCTGATCGTCAACGGCGAGCTGGATGTCAGCGAAGAAAAAGTCGATCCTGTCCTGTTTCAGGGTGAAATGAGGTCCGTCCCGGTCGTCGAAATGCAGCAGGGCAAAGACCTCGTAACCAGGATCAAAGCCCAGCTGAACCATATCGAGGAGACGGTCAACGGATTCATTTCGGACGGCGGCCTGTCCTTCTCTTCCCTGACGGATGAGCTCGATACGCTTCAGAAATTCTACGAGACCTACCTGCTGGTGCAGGACACGGCTCAGGAGTCGGAGAACGCTTCCGGCCCGGACGATCCCGCACCGGCCCGGGCGGCGAACCGTTCCGCCAATGCCTTTTTCGATTTGAATTCGTTTGTGCCGTCCAACCGGGCGGAAGCGATGCTGATGCTGAAAAAAGGCGCGGAGTATTTCCAGTCGGCGGAACCGACCAATCCTGTCCCGTTGCTGGTCAACCGCGCGATCCGGATGGCGAACATGTCATTTCTGGATCTGCTCGGCGACGTCGAACCGAACGCACTGGAAAAAGGCCGGGAAATCTTCGGCGTCAAGCCCGATTCCGGCGAAGAATGAACTATCCTAAACCTCTCAAATAACCCAGGAGAAAAACTATGGCAAAGAAGAGCGGACAGAAGTTTATCGGAAACAACCGCGCTCCGCGAGTCCAGGTCGAGTACGACGTGGAACTGTATGGGGCTGAGAAAAAAGTCAACCTGCCATTCGTAACGGGCGTCATGGCTGACTTATCCGGCAACCCCGCGGAACCGCTGCCCAAAGTCGATGACCGCAAGTTCGTGGAGATCGACTGCGACAATTTCGACGACCGTCTGAAAAGCATGAAGCCCCGCGTGACCATGCAGGTGCCGAACGTGATTTCCGGCGAAGGCAACATCGCCGTCGACATGACGTTCGAAAGCCTGGACGATTTTTCTCCGGCCAAGGTCGCGGAAAAAGTTGAGGGCCTGAAGGAGCTTCTCAAGGCCCGTCAGGAACTCGCCAATCTGCTTTCCTACATGGACGGCAAGTCCGGCGCGGAAGATCTCCTGAACAAGATCCTGGAAGATCCCGCCCTGCTCAAGGCTCTGTCTGCGAAAGCGAAGGAAGTCACGGACAAGAAAGAGAAAGGAGAATGACGATCATGGCTGATGCAAACAAACTTACCGTTCAGGATCTCAAGGCCGAAACCGTTGAGATGTCCGATTTCGAGAAACTTCTGAACCAGGAGTTCAAGCCGAAATCCGACGAGGCCAATCTGGCGGTCCAGAGCGCGGTGAAAACGCTTGTCGGTCAGGCGCTCGAAAATGCCAATCTCGTTTCCGACAATGCGGTCAAGACCATCGAAGGCATCATCGCGGAGCTGGACAAGAAGCTCAGCGCCCAGGTCAATCTGATCATTCACAATGACAAATTCCAGGAACTTGAGAGTTCGTGGCGCGGCCTGAGCTATCTCGTGAACAATACCGAGACCAGCGAAAACATGAAGATCCGCGTGATGAACGTTTCCAAGAAGGACCTCGCCAAGACACTGAAGAAATACAAAGGCACGGCCTGGGATCAGAGCCCGATCTTCAAGCGCCTCTACGAAGATGAATACGGCACCGCCGGCGGCGAACCGTTCGGTTGCCTCATCGGCGACTATTATTTTAATCATACGGCTCCGGACCTCGAAATCCTCAAAGGCATGGCCCAGATTTCCGCCGCGGCCCACATGCCGTTCATTTCCGCGGCCGCGCCGTCCATCATGAACATGGATTCCTGGCAGGATCTCTCCAATCCGCGCGACCTCACCAAGATCTTCTCCACGCCGGAATATGCTGCCTGGAGAAGCTTCCGCGAGTCGGAAGACAGCCGTTACGTCGCGCTGACCATGCCCCGCGTGCTCAGCCGCATGCCCTACGGCGCCACGACCAACCCGGTCGAAGAATTCAATTTCGAAGAGGACACCGGCGCGGGCGCCAGCGAAAAGTACACCTGGATGAATGCCGCATTTGCCATGGGCACCAACATCAACCGTTCCTTCACGCAGTACGGCTGGTGCGCCCGCATCCGCGGCGTGGAATCCGGCGGCGCGGTCGAAGGTCTTCCGACCCATGTCTTCCCGACCGATGACGGCGGAAAGGCGATGAAGTGCCCGACCGAGATCGCGATCACCGACCGCCGCGAGGCCGAACTCTCCAAGAACGGTTTCCTGCCGCTCTGCCACTGGAAGAACACGGACTATGCGGTGTTCCTCGGCGGCCAGACCGTCAACAAGCCGATGGAATACGACAATCCCGATGCAACGGCGAATGCCAATCTTTCCGCCCGTCTGCCCTATATTTTCGCGACCTGCCGTTTCGCCCACTACCTGAAGTGCATCGTCCGCGACAAAATCGGTTCCTTCAAGGAAGCCGCCGACATGCAGCGCTGGCTGAGCGACTGGATCTCCAATTACGTGACCAGCGATCCGAACGCATCCGATGAAGTGAAGGCGAAATATCCTCTCGCGGAAGCGAAGGTCGAAATCGAAGAAGTAGAAGGACAGCCCGGCTACTACAACGCCAAGTTCTATCTGCGTCCGCATTACCAGCTGGAAGGCCTTACGACGTCTCTTCGTCTCGTCAGCAAGGTCCCCAGCGCGAAATAATTTAACCCAACCTAAGGAAAGGCTTGAAAAATGGCACAGGATTTCTTCATCAAAATCGACGGAATCGACGGACAGTCCGCGGACAAGAACCATGGAAAGTGGATTGAAGTCACGGATTTTGATTTCGGCAGCAAGCAGAGTGTGACGCTGGCCCGCGGTGCCGACGTCGCCGGAAGAGGCGAGTTCCTCCCCTTCTCCTTCACGCACCTCGTGGACAAGGCCACCCCGAAACTGCAGCAGTTCTGCATGAACGGGCAGAAGGTCGCCAAGGTCGAGTTCAACGTCTGCCGTGCGATCGCCGGCGCTCAGGTCGTCACGCTCGAGGTCAAGCTCGAAAACGTGAAGATCGCCAGAGCGGAGATCAAGACCATCCGCGCTTCCGAAGCCGCCGATGCGGAACCCGTCGAGGAAGTCGATCTCGTCGCCGGGAAGATCACCTGGAAGGTCACCCCGATCAAGGAAGACAACACCAAGGACGGCGCGATCGAAGCCTCCTTCGATCAGATCTCCAACAGCTGATCTTTTCGACAGCAGAGCCGGAACAGGTTTTCCGGCTCTTTTTTTTTCTTTACTTGAGTTCAGAGTCCACCAAACAGGGATATCCCCATGGCAAAATTAAAACGCATTCAGATGTTCAGCAAGCTCGACCGTACCGCCTACCAGGCGATGGAAAGCGCCACGATCCTTTGCAAGACCCGCGGCAATCCCTATGTCGAACTGGTGCACTGGGTCAACCAGATCGTGCTGTCCGACAACACCGATTTCCACTGCGCGATCGACCATTTTGAGATTGATCAGGCGAAACTTGCGAAAGATCTCACAAATGCCATGGATCGCCTGCCGCGGGGCGCCAGCAGCATTTCCGACTTCGCCAACAGCATTGAAATCGCCATCAAGGAAGCCTGGATGATCACGTCGCTGGTGTTCAACGAACCCGCGATCCGCACGGGACACCTTCTGATCGCATTGCGGAATCACCAGGAACTCTCCCGCTGTCTGCTGGACATGAGCAAAGAGTTTACCAAGATCAACGCGGACCTCCTGCAGGAGAATTTCAAGGACATCACGCAGGCTTCCGCCGAGATCAGCGTCGTCACTCCCGCGGGAGAGAATGCCGCCACCGGTCAGGCCGGACAGATGATGTCTTCCCCGGCGATGGGGAAGAACGAGGCGCTCCGGCTTTATACGATCGACATGACGGAAAAGGCGCGGGAAGGAGAATCGGACCCCATCGTCGGCCGCGACGAGGAAATCCGCAAGATCATCGACATTCTGTTGCGCCGCCGCCAGAACAACCCGATCATCACGGGCGAAGCGGGCGTCGGCAAGACCGCGGTCGTGGAGGGCTTCGCGCAACGCCTTGCCGCGGGAGAAGTGCCCGATTGCCTGAAGGGGACCGTGCTCCGGTCTCTGGACGTGGGGCTCCTGCAGGCGGGCGCGAGCATGAAGGGTGAGTTCGAAAACCGTCTGAAACAGGTCATCGAAGAGGTCCGAAGCTCGGAAGTGCCGATCATCCTGTTCATCGACGAGGCGCACACCCTGATCGGCGCGGGCGGCGCGGCAGGACAGAACGACGCCGCGAATCTCCTGAAGCCCGCTCTGGCTCGCGGAGAACTCCGCTGCATCGCCGCCACCACATGGATGGAATACACCAAGTATTTCGAGAAGGATCCCGCCCTCGCCCGCCGGTTCCAGAACATCCTGATCGACGAACCGGACGATCCGAAGGCGATCCAAATGCTCCGGGGCGTCACGGCGAAGCTCGAAGGACATCATCATGTCTGCATCCTGGACGAAGCGATCGAGGCGGCCGTCAAGCAGTCCCGGCGTTATATCCCCGCCCGTCTTCTGCCGGACAAGGCCGTCAGCATCCTGGACACCGCGTGCGCCCGCGTCGCGTTGAGCCAGAGTTCGGAACCGGCCGAGCTCGAATACACCCGTCATCGCATTGACGCGCTGAAGCTGGAACAGGACATCCTGACCCGCGAACAGAATGCCGGGACGGACCACGCCGACAAGCTGAAGAAAATCGCTTCCCAGCTCGCGGACGAACAGAAGAAACAGGATGAACTGAACGACAAACTGAACAAGGAAAAGGCGCTTGCGAAAGAGTTCCTGGAGCTTCGCGAGAAAGTCTGTCAGGACCCGGAAAACAAAAAGACCCGGACCGCCATCCGGAAGAAACAGGAAGAACTTCAGAAGGTTCAGGGTGAAAACCCGCTCGTCCTTCCGCTCGTCGGTGCGCAGTCCGTCAACTGCATCATCTCCGAGTGGACCGGGATCCCGCTCGGACGCATGGCCCGGAACGAGATCAGTTCCATCCTGAGTCTGAGCGAAGAGATGAACAAGCGCGTGATGGGGCAGAAACACGGTCTGGACATCATCGCAAGGCGGATCACGACCTCCCGGGCCAATCTCGCGGATCCGAACCGTCCGATCGCCGTCATCATGCTTGCAGGGCCCAGCGGCGTCGGCAAAACGGAAACCGCGCTGGCCCTGGCGGAACAGGTTTACGGCAGCGAGACCAACATCGTCACCATCAATATGAGCGAATTCCAGGAAGCGCACACGGTTTCCACGCTCAAAGGCGCGCCTCCCGGCTATGTCGGGTACGGCGAAGGCGGCGTCCTGACCGAAGCCGTCCGCAGGAAACCGTACAGCGTCGTCCTGCTGGACGAAGTCGAGAAGGCGCACCCGGACGTTCACGAGATCTTCTTCCAGGTCTTCGATAAAGGCCAGATGGAAGACGGTTCGGGCCGCGTCATCAATTTCCGCAACACGGTCATCATCCTGACGACCAACGTCGGCGACCAGGCGATCATGGATCTGTGCCAGGACGAGGACCATCTCCCGGATGTGCGGACGCTCGAACAGGCCGTCCGCCCCGCCATGCTGAAGAGATTCCCGGCGGCGCTCCTCGGCCGCCTCTCGATCGTGCCGTATTATCCGCTCGGCAAAAAGGTCCTCAGAAACATCGTGGACCTGAAGTTGAACAAGATCCGCAAACGCGTCGCGGAGAACTACAAGGCCGGATTCGAGTACAACGACGCGGTCCGCGATGAAATCCTCCGCCGCTGCAACAACCTGGAATCGGGCGCACGTCTGATCGATGCCGTAGTCAACAACGAACTGCTGCCGGAAATCAGCGCGGAGTTCCTGCGGAAGACCATGGACGGCCGCGTCCTGAAGAAGATCTCGTTTGACGCGAAGGACGGCAAGTTCATTTACAAGTTCGAATGAACAGGTTTGAATAACCTGCCAAAAAATCGACCGGTCCCGCATCAGTCAGCAGAGACCGGTCGTTTCTTTTATTCTTTTCCTGTTTTCGGGTCAGCGGCTGCCGATCTGGATCCGCAGGTTCAGATTCGTCGGCTTGCTCCCGTCGGCGGGATTCATGGGCACCGGGACCGTCAACACGTCCTTATCGAGCTTCCCGTTCTCTCCCGTCAGCATCCGCAGCAGAGCATGCGGACCGTTGATTGTGGCCGAGGAAACAGGCTCCCTGTCGTCGGAAAAACGATACAGCCGGAGTTCATAACGCGTTACGTTCAAATCCAGGGGGATCGTCTTCCCGGGGACCAGGACCGGAATGCGAACCGTATCGTTCGGTGAGACGACCTCCAGATAGGGCGTTTCGAGCAGGCCCGTCTCCGGGCTGCCGTCGGTGACGATCTTGCAGACCGGGAAAAGATCGGCGGGATACGTGCGGACCATCTCCAGGAGCTTGTCGTATCCGGCGTCGCCGGTCCCGGCCTTCCTGATTTCCTGACTCCACTGCTGGGCGGTCAGGGGCTTTTTCCGGGCGGCGGTCTGCGCCTGGGAAAAGTCGGGGCAGTTGTCCGCGCTGGGCCATTCGGACGGAAGCGGGATCGCCTTGTTGAACTCGAATCCGATCCAGAGGACATAGGATTTTCCCGTGTCGTCCTGAAGGATCAGGGCGGAGAAAGCCTTCTTGGTCTTCGGGTCAAAACCGGAATCGTCGGAAAGATACAGCTTCAGGACCGCCCAGTCTCCTTCGAACGTACTGGTGCAGTCCGGCGCGGAATCCGCGGAGAAGCTGCTGAATTCGAGTTTCAGGGACGGATCGGAGACCAGCCCGGAAAGAAGTTTCGGGATTTCATCCCCGTTCAGATGGAACTGCGCGGTCTCCGTCCCGTTGGTCTGATTCGACGCCCGGATATACGGGAAGCGGTAGATCGCCAGCGGCAGGGGGCGTTCCATTTTCGCCGTGAGATTCTTCTGCACGGCTTCGGACGGGATCGTCAGCGTGTACGTCAACGGTTTGACCTTGTTTGCCAGGCCGTCCAGCAGCGTCTGGATCTTTCCGCCCCATGTGGTCCATTCTTTCAGAGATTCCATGTCTTTCCCGAAAAGCTGTTCCAGGGCATCCTTTTCCGCCTGTTCCTTTTCGGGCGCGACCTGATCCTTGCCGGGTGTATCCTGCTTTTTCTCCTCCGCGGCGGGAGCTTTGTCTTTGTTTTCCTCCGCGGCTCCGTCCTTCTGGTCCGGAGCGTCCGAACTCGGCACGGGGCAGCCCAGAGCGGCCAGATACTGGGAAACGTCCAGCAGTTCCGCTTCGTTCAGGATCGTCGTATACGGGGCATCCTTGCAGAGCGGGAACGAAAAGAGCTTGGGACGGTAGTTTTCAAACTGCTTGTAGAGCTGTTCCTTCGCATCCCGGAACAGCAGAGACATGCCGGCCTTCATCCAGTTGCTCCACCACGGGATGTCGCCTTTTGCACCCTCGCCGAAGACCAGCAGATAGTCGGTCCTCAGCTGTTTCAGGGACAGGCCCTGCAGGATCCCGAATGCCGCGTCCGCTTCCTTCGGCAGCGTGGCCCAGGCGTTGCAGACGTTGGCGCAGCTCTGGGCGAAATCCGGCGACAGGATCTGGATCCGGGTGTTCAGGAGCGCGATCGCCTGTTTCTTCTTTGCGGCCACGGCTTCCGAAAGGACCTGGTCCGGTATCTGCTGGATGTTGTCACGGCATTGGACGTACGAAGCAAGGAGCAGGGTGTTCGTCTGGTAGGCTTTCCGGGTCCGGCTTTCCTCCCGGAACTCCGTCCAGGAGGCGAAGCTGACCGTAATCTTGTCCGTGAACGTCCCCCAGTACTGGATATACTGGTCGAAATAGGAATCAAGCATTTTTGCAATCCGCGTGATTTCCGCCTGCTGCTCCGCAGAGATTCCCTTCTTGTTCTTGGCGGCGTCCAGCAGTGTGGTGACGGGAGCTGTGAACGTCAATGCAGCCTGAGCCGTATAATACTTCGAGATCACCAAGTCACCGAAGCTTTCCTTCGCCAGGTCGGGCTTCATGCCGATGCTTTCGGGATCGACGTCTCCGGAAGCGGCGGCGATATCGTTCATGAACTGCTCCGGCGAGGGCGGATAGAATGCAAACAACTCTTTAATGAGGTTGTTGTTCAGACAGGTGTACTGCAGGCTGATAAACGCAAGATACTCTTTAGCAAGTGCGGCGATGTCCTTGTTTGCCGCATAGCGGGCGGCAAAGTCGTTGAACGCCTTTTCGTCTTCCGCGCGCGCTTTCTGCAAAGCCTGGAAACGGTCCATGAAATCGGAGGGCGATTTCATCTTGTCGGCTTTCCTCTGCCACGGACGGATGAGAAGATTCAGAAGATCAAGTTGGACCTGCCCGACGTATGCCGTATCCACGACGGTCCCGTCTTCCGCTTTCGGGAGGGCCGTCATGAAGAACGACGTCGACTGAAGTTGGAAGACCTTTTTCGTCAGTTCGTCTTTCTCCGTTGCAAAAAGTCCCTGCGCGTCATGCAGGACGCCGTCCAAGATATCGTTTCCGGTTTCCGGCGAGGACGTCAGGGAAGACGAGAGCGCACCGGGGGCACCGTAAGTTCGGATGAGTTCGAAATCCGCCTTCATCCGTTTTTCATACGCGGAGAAAATATCCTGAATGAGGACCTTCCGTTTGACCTCCTTGACCTTGTCGGTTTTTTCCTGTTGCGGCTGGAGCGCCTCCCGAATCGTCGGGGACGCAAGATACTGGTTCACGTCCGCGATCAACTTGTTCTGATGTTCGATCAGGCTCTGAAGTTCGGCAAGCATCTTTTCAGGATTCGGATTGATCGCGACATTGACCGCCAGCGTATGGATCTTGTCATAGTTCTCGTGCATTTCATATGCTTTCCGGATGACCTGACGCAACAGATTGTATTCGTCGTTCGGATAGATCTCAAGCGTTTTCCACGCGGTCAGGAACTGTCTTGTGACGGCCAGACTTGCCTTCTGGTAATCCAGACTGTACACCAGCTCCGCGATGTCGTTCCGGTCCGCTTCGCTGACCTTGCCCGCCCGCATGTTGAAGAGGTCAAGCTGTTCGACGGACAGCCCCGGGTCCAGATAGCGGAGATAGGGTTCCGTTATCAGTTTCGGCGACGAGGCATGCTTCCCGCCGGGCAGGAATCCTTTCAGGCGGTGCATCTGGATGAAAGCGTCGCGTTTGACGTCCGTAAAGGATTCCTTTTCCGCATCCGCGGTCACGAGGAAATCGGTAAACAGCTGGAAAGCGGGCTTGAAAACCATTTCCGTCTGAATCCGGGACGAGACGAAGTCCTGTTCCTCCTGATTGCAGTTGAAATCCCGGAACAGCAGGAACTGTGATGCCCGGAATCCCCACGGGACCGTGCTGTTTTTGCCCGGCGTCTGCTGGGATTCGTAGAAATACATCAGACGATTGATCTCATCGTGATCCGCCAGACTCTCATCATGGGAAACAGCTATCCGGTCCTTGTCCTTGCCGCGTGTGATCATGGGCGACCGGGACAGGATTCCCTTGTCGAAGAACTCCGCGGTCTTTTCATAATAGGCGGAGCGTGTCGCCAGCAGATTCCTGATCTTTCCGTTGCTGTTCCATGCCGTGACCGCAAGCCAGACCGAGGCCGCCGCCATGAGGATGCAGAGGACATACTTTCCAAGATTCCTGCGGAACTGTTCCGCCGCCGTGAATTCATAGCATTTCCGGTTGGAAAAGATCAGATCGTCCAGCAGCCCTTTCACAAAGAAGGAATGCTGCGGACCGGCGTCCCGGTTCGTCAGGACCGCTTCTTCGACCGGTTTCTGCTGGAGCGCGGCGAAATCGGGAGACAGGATATGATGCCCGCATTTGGACGCGGTGAAATACACGCCCGCCATTTTCGCGCAATTGCCGTCCATCCACGACCTGCGCCCGAAAAGATTGTTCAGATAGGTCAGCAGGTTCCGGCGTATCCGGGCGAATTCGTCCGGGAAAAGATACATGCCGCTGGTCGTATCCAGACGGTTTTCGCCGCTCTCGTCCATAAGCTGGGAGAACGACCCGTCTCTGAGCTTATTTCTCAGGCAGTCGAAATACTCTGTGAACGATACCGCATCAAAACAGCCGTTGGATGCGGGATTGCGCCACCCCCAGGCTTTCTCGCTGTGCTGGTCGTCGAGTTTGCGGAAATACTCCTGGAACCCGAGGACCATATCCAGTTTCGTGATCACGACGTAGCATGGCAGGATCATTCCGAGCCCGGACAGGAAATTGTTCAGTTCGGTCGCGATCAGGGAGACTTTCCGTTTGGTGAGCTCTTCGGAATCGGCGATGAGGGCGTCCGCCGGAATCGCGAGGATGATCCCGTTCACGGGCACTTTATGATGCTTTTTCCTGATCAGATCGCGGATGAGGGTCCACTCCGCACAGCTCCCGTTGAACCAGCGGTCAAAAAAGATATGCCCGCTGACATCAAGCGTCAAAGCTCTGCCGAGCCAGAAACGAAGCGGCAGGGATCCTTCTTCCGTCTGATTTTCTTCGGCGGAACATTTCAGGGAAAGATCGCTGTTCCCGAGCAGTTCGGATTTTCCGCTGCCGGGTTCGCCGAGCAGCACGAACCAGGGCAGGCTGCGGCTCCGTCCCGATTTGCGCGCCATATCAAGCCCCTGCTGGAAAAGCATCCGGATCGTTTTCAGCTTGGAGGAAAGCGACTGCTTCACAGTATCGCTTTTGGTCTGGTCGGCCGCCATCGCCGCGATGTTCTGCCAGGACATCAGGTCTTTCTGCTGAAGCGCGGTCGCTTCTTCGCTCTTCTTTTTCATTTTGCGTTTGGTCAGAAGCGGACGCAGAAGCAGGAAAAGAAGCAGAATGAGGATCACGATCCCGGCCAGGATCAGGCCCCATTCCTTCCAGGATATTTTTGCCGCCCAGTCCAGGGCCGGGGGCTGCTGCAACACGGGTTGTATCATATCAATCACCCTCCTTTGGCTTCTGATCGTCCGGCTGCTGTGCTGCCTGTGCGTCCTGCTGCTGTGCGTCCTGCTGCTGTGCGTCCTGCTGCTTGTGCAGACTTTGCGTCCGGCTGCTGTGCAGGCTGAGTCTCCGGCTGCTGTTGTTCCGCCAGGGCCTTCAGCTGTTGTGCTGCCTGTTCCTGCTGCTGTTGCGTCAGCAGAGCCTCCAGCTGTTGAGCCAGGCTCTCCGGCTGCTGAGTCGTCTGTGCATCCGGCGGCTGCGTCATCTGCACATCGGAAGACGGCTGCGCCGCCCCGGCGTCCTGCTGCGGCATCAGCGATGCCTCCATCTGCTGCTTCAGCTGCTGCGCGTCCATCTGCTGCGTCGGCTGCGGCATCGGCTTTATCTCCGGCGGCTGCACCGGTTGCTGCGTCGGCTGGGCTTGCGGCTTCTGCGCCGTTTTCTCAGAGGAGGAAAGGGACATTTTCCCCGCGGCATTCGCAGCCTTGCCCAGGGCATCACGAAAATCTCCGGTCTCCTGATACAGGACCCAGAAATTCCAGCCCAGAGAGCCCAGCAGACAAAGGGTGAGGATCGTCAGCAGCGTGTAGACGGAAAAAAAGCGGAAGCGCCTGTTTTTGAAATACGCCGGCCGCTCATCGATGTCCGCGGACGACAAGGTCTCATCCGTGGCCGGGAGCTGGATCCGGGCGGCGCAGACTTTCATCCGCCGCTGGACGTATTCACGGTCGTCGACATGGCACCCGTCGAATCCGAGTCCCATGAAAAGGTAGAACATCATCAGCTGTTCCGAGGAATCCGGGTCATCCAGACTCTCCGACAGCAGGTCGAAAAACTTTTCGTCGCCGGAGAGCTCGTTATAGTCCCGTGCGATTTCCGTCCACTGGTCCCGGAATGGGAAATGCCCCTCCTTGACGGTATAGTCGATGAAGAACACCAGCGGCTGTTCGATCTTCTGGAATTCCCGTTTCAGGCGGCCGTCGTCTTCGACCTGCTCGCGGATCCGGATCAGGTGTTCCCGCAGGGAATGATTGACGACCTCCATGTCCGGCGAGACTCCGCGGCAGGCATAATACCAGTATTCGCAGAGCGACCGGACCAGCGGGCGGCAAAGCTGTTCCAGCTCTCTCATTTCGCGGTGTCCCCATGTTCGGAAAGCGTAATGAACAGGCTGGCTTCCAGATCAGGGAAGACGGACCGCGCCCAGTCCAGGATGACGGTGTGGTCATCGCGGATCATCCGCCAGAATTGAGTGGATGCTTCGCCCCGGTCGAGCAGGAACCAGACCGTGTCGGGAAGAGCGGGGAAATAGCGGGGCGGGTAGCGCATTTCGGTCAGTTTGACGCCGCGGATGCGCCGGTCCGCCATCTTGAGGCCGGTGAGGCGCAGGTTGTCGCCTTTCTCCACCGCGTCGACGATTTCGCGGGCGTTCCCCTGGCAATGGACCGCCAGATAGAACTCATCGGCGCGGTTGAGGTTGTCGTCGGTGAGCTCCACGGACAAATGGCGGTTGTCCCGGTCGGGGGTGAAGTCCAGGCGCAGGAAGATCGTGTCCCCGTCCGCGAGGAGCATAGCCCGTATCCACAGGATCAACTCATTGAACTGCGGGGCGAAGTTTTCATGTTCGTACCGGGAAATATTCTCCCATTTCCGCAGCGGCTGGAACGCCGACAATCTGCCGGCCAGCGAGCAGAGCTGCAAATACATTTCGTACGGCGTCAAGGCGCAATGTTCGGCGATGGAGACGAACCGGCCGATGCATTCGTTCAGGATCGAAAGCTGCATGATGGAATGCCCGACCGCGCCCGTGAACATGTCCGGCGTATATCCCATGACCTGAAGGTCGTTCAGGATCTTGTCGCGGCGGCGTTCCATCAGGCTGATCAGCTCCCGGAACCGGTTCATGCAGACGGAGCAGGACGACACCAGAAGATAGGGCGGAATATAGTTCCGGTCGATCTCCACCTTGATCTCCGAGATGCCGTTGCTCTGCGGGATCAGGCGCATCAGGGGAAGCAGGTCCAGGTCCGCGTTGTCCTGCAGGGACGTCGTGATCCGGACGTTCAGACGGTCTTCGACCATGGTGATCTCGCTGCGCCCGGTGTAATCGTCGCAGCAGGAGACTTCCTCGGGGAGGTACATCCGTTTTTCGCCCGGGGTCTCCGCGAGATTGCTGTCGTTTTCGCTGTGGAGCGGCAGTGCCAGATAGACCATGAAGGGATCATGGGCGTCCGCAAGAAGATCTTTCAGGTCCAGCGGCGGTATCACGGCGTTTCCAGGCATGCTGACCTCTTCGCCTTCCGGGAAAATCGCCGTGACTTTTTTCACTGTGACGCGGAGATTCTCCAGCGCTTCCGTATCGACCTCATAATCGATGAAGCCCCAGGGATAAGACAGGACAAGTTCCCGGTCCTGGCGGTCCCGGTTCTGCAGGAACCGCTGGAAATATTGGAAATGGTGCTGCTGAAGGAAAAGACCTTCCGACCAGTGCAATGCTTTTTCAAATCTCATGGCTTTCCTCTTTCTTTTCGGTCTGGATTTCTTCGGTTGAGTATTCCGGGCGTTTTTTCAGCGGGTTCAAACCCGACGGCGAGATCTCGAAGTAACGCGTATCGGAGCCGAACCAGCCGCTGCTCTCCAGTGGGATCGCGAGTTTCCGGGGATCGGTTTTCTGTTTGGGGTCGGTCGGCAGCGGGAGATTGACCAGCAGATAGAGCTTGACGGAGGAGCCGTCCGCAAACTTTTTCCAGATCTCGTCCGATTTCGGAAGGAGCTTCGGAGCGCCGTTCGCCTCGGAGAAATGAAGCGTTGCGTGTTCCGTGCCGTCCCGGAGCGCATTGCCCGGCGTGAAGTAGTCGTTGACCGGGACAGCCTGGAAATGCTCCTCCCCGGACTGGCTGACCCCGACGATGTCCACCTCGACGGACGGGCGGATCTGGTATTTTTCCTTCACTTTCGGCGACATGTAGACTTCGACGTCGTATGCCGGGGACGAGCAGCCGGCGAGCATCAGCAGGGCCAGCGGGACACCGAAAAGCAACTCTGTTTTTTTCATGTTATCCGATCTCCTGAATGAACGTGGAAAAGCGGGATAGACCGCTTCCGCGACTGAGCGTAATTTTCCGGTTGGAAGCTGAAACGGGGCTACACTTAATAATATAGCATTCGTCCGTACGTTTGCAAGACACGGTCATTTCCATTTGCGATAAACCTCTTCCCTGGTTTCTGCCGTTTCGGACGGGGCATTGTTCTCCGGTTCCGGGGCGGTCCAGTTGTTCCTTCCGCAGGCGATCTCGAAGCCCAGCGAAAGATACTGCGCGGCGCGTTCCGGCAGCGAATAAAGACCGCCTTCCGTCAGCATCGCCATCAGCAGCGCCGTCCGCAGGCCGTTCGCCGCCAGGCCGGCGGGGACGGGGACGTTGCTGCCGTCCTTTTCCGCCACGGATAGATTGCCGTAGCTCCAGAAGGCAGTACGCGCCAGCATGCCTTCCGGTTCGTCCTCGATCTGGTTCGCGATACTGTCCGCCGTGATGGAGTTTTCCGCGGACGGATCGACGACCCATTGGCAGGTGATCTCAAACGCTTTCTGCTTCAGCTGCGACAGCATTTCGGGCGGCATCGGATCGTCCGAAGCGTCGGCTTTCGCTTCGGGCGGCGCGGGCGGCGGCGCGTCCTTTTTTTCCGGCTTCTGCTTCAGGCTCTGTTTCGCCGCCTCGGATTCCGCTTCCTTCTTCACCATGTCGTTGATGAATGCCATCACGGGAAGACCGGTTATCTTCACGCACTCCGCATCGAACCTTGCCCGGGCTTCATCGTATAGCTTTTTCTGCTCCGGGGTGAATTTGCTCTTCACCTCGGCGATTCTCTTAGCGGCGGCTTCCTGCATTTCCGTGAACTTCTTCTCCTGGGCGGCGGCCTCCGCTGCCTGTGCCTCCTCCTCCTTCGCTTTCTCCTTCGCCTCCGCGGCAGCCGCGGCGGCTTCCTCCTCCTTCTTCTGGGCGTCGATCTTCGCCTGTTCCGCCTGTTTCTTTTCCGCCTCGGCAAGCTCGGCGTAGAGTTTCCTGAAACAGCAGACGCCCCACCAGACGCCGGCGCGGCGGTGGATCGCGTAGGCGAGGACGGAAGCGGCGTCGCGGATCGCATTTGCCCGCACAAGCGCCGTCATGAAGTCCTCGACGGACATCCCCGGTTTGCAGAGGGGGCCGTATTTCGGTGCAAGTTCGTATCCGCCCTGGGAAACCAGTTCCTCGACGGTCTTGTATTTCAACAGAATCAAATGCTGATTCATCCAGTTCAACTGATCCGACATGTTTCGCTCCTTTATCCGAGTTGAATCATCTGCCCCTGCATTCTACTCTGGGTGAATTTGACTGTATAGCAGTTGGCAGTCGTGGTCATTTTTGTTGCCTTGATCTCAAGGGTCGTCAATTTCTGCGTCAGCTTGGCCACTTTTTCCGTCAGCCCGGACGAATCGATCGTGATCTTCGACTGCGCTCCGACCGTAACATCGATCTTCGAAATGGAATTGAAGGTGACCTTGTCCAACTCCGCGTCCCATTTCGGACTCGTGTGACTCATCGACGAGGAATCCATTTGGACCTTTACCTTCGCCAAAGTCCGTTTCATTACCTGGGTCGCGGCAAGCGTTTCTCCCACGGCAAGAGCTTTTGCCAGTTCTGTCACGACTCTTGTGGGGTCGCCCATAAGCTCATTCAGAAGCGCACGTTCATCGTACGAAAGATTCAAGTCGTCCGGCTGGGAAGGAACGATCGGGATATCGAACACGTTCATAGTGAGTTTTCCGCTGTCCACAGTCATTTCCTTTGTCCAGAATTCCATCAGATCTCCGCTCATGCGCATGTAACTGACTTCATTCTTGCTGAGCTTGATGGTTTGCGCTCTCGCACAAAGGTAGAGGTACTTCGCTTCCGTAAATACAAACATCAGGGCATCGCAGAGAATCGTCCGGGTCTTCAGCCCAAAGAACATAAGTGCCCCGGACAAGACTCCGGAGAGGACCGCATCCAGGACGCTGAAGACGGCGCCCGGAATATTGGAGGAATTGTCTCCGGTGGCGAAGAACGGCGCACGTGCCCAGAATTGTTGATGGAAGACATTGCTGATCATAGCAACCGTGGACGTCATGCCGCCCGCCACATAAAAGAACTGCGAAAAGGCATCAAGCTTGCTTGATTCCATTGCCTCCAATTTGCCAATATTGATCTTGCCGCCTTTGACCGCATCGTCATAAGTGCGGTCATCAATGTCGAAGTCATCGGCGAATCCGACCCCGAACGAGACGGCATTCAGCATCGCCAGGATCGCATTGAGTGACATGGCTAGGGACAGATAATTCTTATCAATGGTCGACATGTTGATATAACGTCCGTACAGGCTGACTACGCCGCCGGACATGCTGAAGACTTCGCCCAGTCCGGCTTCCATGTCGATCCTGTTCTGCCCGATCACGCTGAGCCTGGATGAGCTCAGGTATATCCCCATGGGATTCATGTAGATTACGGAATCCTGCGGGCCGCCGGCCGCTTTCGTCTGGCGGATCCGGAATTCGATCATCTTCTCGTTGATCGTGATGCACGAGCGCCCGACCTGGATGCGAATTTGCTGGTCCGCCTGAAGATTGATCTTGTTGACCTTGCCGATGTGGAATTCCCCGTCTTTGTTGTTCGGCGTGGAGAACAGGAAGTTCGCGGCCGTGGCGATCGAATCCTTTTCCGCGTGGTCGTACCGGTAGCCAGGCGTTTGGAGACGCATGACTTCCCTGTCGTTTTCGCTGTACATCCCGATTTCGCTGTACTTGAGGCTCTTGTATATCGTGGGGTCCGGATTGTCCGCGGCAGTGCCGTAGTAACTGGGCACTGTGCCGGGGACGTTGTGCCGCAGCACCGTCATCTTCTGGGAATTCGCGACATGGTCCTTGTCGACGAACGGCATCGAATCGGGGGACGGGATGTAGTTGACCAGCACATAACGGTTCTCGGTGACCGCCATGACGACGATCCTGTCTCCCAGCCGGGGCAGACGGTACAGGCCCTGTCCGAATCCGCCGAGCGGCATCGTGAACTGAACGAGGATGGCCGACATCGCCCCGTCCAGGACGGCGTAGAAGAACATCCCTTTCGTGTTCTCGTCCGTCACCATGGTGCAAACGGAATTGTGATTGTCCTTCGTGTTTCCGTCCTTCGTGCTGACCGTAGCGGTGAAAACAGTCTGTCTGATCGCGCCGGCCGTTTCCCCCGCCGCTGTCGAGACGGCCGCCACGGCGGCTCCGGAGTTCTTCTCCGCCTGAATCGCGTTCTGTTCCTGTTTCGGCGGCTCCGTATCGTCCGCAAGCAGCGGGAGCTTTTCGGAAGACGTGTCGATTCCCCTGATCCGAATCGTCAGATCGGGCGTTTCCCCGGAAACCGGGTATCCTTCCGGCATGCGGTCCGTGATGTTGATCTCCATTTTCGTGATCCTGGCGCGGATGGCCTCGTCGGATGCTCCATAGAAATCGCTCAAATTGATCACGCAACCGGGGTACAGGTTCAGGGAGGAGGCGATACCTCTGCAGCACTGTCTGTTGAATGTCAGGAAACGGTCCAGATTGTCCGTCCGGTGTTCCTCATATTCCTTTTTGGCGTCGTCGTTGGAATCTGCGGCGAAGAGCGAACCCGTTGCGTTCAGGAACCACGTGCGTTTTCCGTCGTTGGCGTCGAAAACGGAGGAATCGGTCACCAGGGAATCGATCCCGACGTCCTGCTCCATGCTCCAGTCTTTGACGTTGATCGTCTGGTCCTGGTCTTCCACATTCCAGGATGCCGTGAATTCCGTATCGTCGTTCTCCTCAGAGAAATAATTGCCGTCGGTGATCAGGATGGCCTCCTGGGCCGTCAGCTCTTCATCGCCTTTCGTATAGATCCGGAAACTCCATCCTGCGTCGAACAGAACCCGGCGGAAGAAATCGTAATCGGATTCGCTCCGCTGATAGAAATTGCGCTGTTTGTTGTAGAAATCGGCGTTGTCGGGCGTCGTGCAGCGGAATGTCGGGGTGATGCTGTAATAACTCAGGACCGACCGGATCACGGCTTCGAATGTCTGATTCTCAAACGTCCTGGACTGCCGTACGAACCGCATGTCGTTCAGGACGGACGAAATCGTAAGGCGGTAATGGTAGATCGGAGCCTCTCGCGGATTGTCCCGGCAGATCCCGAGGTGCGCGACGTGCGAGACCTTGCCGACGATCGTGCGGCTTTCGCCGTTGGTCTGCCGCAGAATCAGGCGGGCGGGCTGGTCCAGCAGTTCGCAGAGTTCCTTGTAGCTTTTCGTGCTTTTGCCGGAATACGCCTCGATTTCGGCAAACGGAATCATGGAGATCCCTTCCGAAAACCGGACTTTTTCCGTCAGAAAATCGTCTTCCGTGCTGCTGGCGTCGAATGCTTCATCCGTGGTTGCCGCTCCGGACTGCGTCGGCCCGATCAGCAGCTTGCAGTATCTTGTCTTGATTGTTTCGGGCATCATGGACCTCGTTTTCTTACGACAGGACCGTCGTGGCTGAAGTATCGATAATGGGGGTCGTGACCGGAGCGCCCGTTGCGGGATTGCTGCCGGTCGCCTGGGATGTCAGGTGCAGCACAGGTTTGTTCTCGACCAGGACCTGCGGGTTCGGATTGACTGCCGCCGTCCCGACGCATGCGGCTCCCGATACGGACGCCCCCATGGTCACAGCAGGTTTCCCCTTGCACAGGACTTTCGTGGAACCGGGCCCGACTACGGTGTCTCCGGTTGCGGTTTGCGATGTCATAACGGCGATCGGCATGGGCATTTTAAAGACTCCTTACTGTTACGGGGGGTAGAGATGTCTGTTTCTTCTTGTGCTGTTCCGTGAAGATCCGGCTGGCGTCCAGCCGGACGGATGTTTCCTGCCCCCGGGGGCGCCCCAGCCAGACGCTGTGCCCCAGGGCAACGGTCCGGTTCAGCCTGGCCGACGGCAGGGTGTCTGTCTTCAGCCGGAAGATGAAGTCGTATTCCATCGGGTTCTCAAAAAAGCGGCTGGTCACCGATGCGATCAGGGAGAATGATTCCCGTTCCGGCAGAAAGGAACAGTACCGGCTGAAATCGATGGGGCCGAAATGGATCCAGATCTTTTTCGTGTTGCTGAGGAAACGCCTGCCGATTTGCGTGTCGACGCCCAGCCGGGACTGCCTGCCCGTCCCCAGACGGCATAGATAATGCCGAGGGATCTCATAGTGTCCCGTCACCCGCTCCTCAATGAAAACCGGAATATGCAGGACGTCGGAGAGGACCCGGAACAGACCGCCGCGGCTTCTCCGTGCGCTGACGAGATGGGCGCTTTCGGCATACCACAGGTTTTTCTTTTTTCTGCTGTCCGTGATCCCGTCCGGCTGAGCGAGCAGGACCTTGAAGAGCCGTTCCACGAAGCTCTCCTCCGGACGGTCGCAGCAGATTGCCGCTGTATGGTCCGCGTAAGCCCGGTAATACAACCGCAAAAACGGATGATTGACGATGTCCAGGAAACGCTGGATGGTGCGGTCGTAATGATTGTGGGAACGCTGGAAGACCATGGACGTGAACTCCAACGGCATCGGACCGTTTGCTCCGCACAATCCGAAGAAATTGACAAACAGCCGCATCATGCCGTCCGGCCCCTCCTGCAGGGAATCCATCACCGTTTCCGAGAAATGCAGAGACGGCGTCTGCCCGAAACGCAGCGCCTCCTGGCCGCTCCGCCTAGCATAGCCGATGCGGGGAAGCTCCGGATGCTGCTGTTCGAACTGCCGGACCACTTCGAAAAAGTCCGGCTCCATCTTCCCGGACGACAGCAGGGACGCGATCTGTTTGTGGAACCGTCTCAGATCATCCATTCCGTAATCACTCCCTGTTGTTTCGTTTCCAGTATGATCTTCGCAGGCATATTGACGGGCTTGTAATTCCGCAGAATCTCCCGCAGGACGCAGCCGAACGTGTAATACCCGATGCCAGTGCACGCGAGCTCGTCCAGGACCAGACGGACTTTCCAGCCGGATTCGAAAAACACCTGCCCCCGGAGAACATACCGGAACACTTCTTTGGTGCTTTCCATTGCGATTACGCTGCGTTCCAGCCCGGACAACTCTTCCCGGTTGTGCGGGATATGCATGTGGATGATCTTCTGAAGCATGTCCCCGGACGCTGTCCTGTCGCACCAGAGCATGTCGGAGAAATGAAGTAGGAAGAATGCCGCCTTTTCCGCATATTCCTTCCCGAACCCGCTCAGAAGCGGAGCCCCGGGCGCGGTCGGAGATGTTAACAGGACCGCGGACCGGAACAGCCCGGAATCCTTTGCCTTCAGCGCCGCGCCGTTCCGCAGGAACAGCGGAAGATCCCGGTTGGTGCAAAGCATTTCCGCCGAAAACTGAACGGCGTTCTGCTGGATTTCCAGATACTTCTCCCCGCTGAACGACAGGAAGACTTCCTGCCCGGAATAGGTCGAACGCCGTTTTTCTGTGTCGCCCCTCAGCCGTGGGACCCTCTGCACGGAGAAGAAATTGAACGAGTCCTCCCCGTCCGCCGTAAAATCCGCGTCAAACAGCCGGTGCAAATCCAGCAGCGTCCGGTTTCCGTTGTCGAAAAGGGAAACGTTGAGAACGCGCGACACTTCGAAATCCAGCGGTGCGGTGCGGTCGGGGACCAGATGGTGCTGCACCTTCATCCCGAGCAGCATCCTGTCGGATTTTTTCCGGAAAAGGTTGCAGACCGGAACGCAGTTGAGGCGCAGGGATTTTTTCTCGATCACATGGATGAAGTCGGAACAGCGGTTCCGGAACGTGAGGATTAGTTCCAGCGTTTCACCGGTGGTTTCCTTCAGGATCCGGCCGAATCCGTGAATCCGGATAAAACGGAACATGGACTGGAACACGGCGAACTGATAAAGCGCTTTCTGCTCGGAAGCCTTCGTCTCCGGCCAGTTCGGTTCCCCGTCTTCGGCAAGCATCGGGATGGTAAAACGGATTCCGTCCACGGCCTGTGTCCGCCCGTCGGCAAGGGAGTAAATCGCCGTGCATTCTGTCTGGAGATGCTGCTGAAGTCTGGATGCCATTTCCCCGGGCATGTCCAAATACACCAGAAGATCGTCGGGGTATTCCTTGATCGGGATGTCCGCAAGCCGCTGGAACTTCAGATACAGCCCGGCACTGGCCGTCAGATCGTACTTTTCCAGTTCCAGGCTGAGATAACGCACATCCTCCAGGACGACGGGCTGAACGGAAAGAGGAATCATCGTGGAAAATGTGCATGGAGATTTGGCGCCTTCCATCATGATCTCGAAACGGCTGCCCGCCGGGAGCTTGGGATTCGCCGGGATGCTGCTCCGGTCCAGATCCTTCAGTTCGGCAATTGAGAACGACGGGATCAGATCCAGGGCCACGGGCATCGTATTGCCCCAGAAGGACTCCAGCATCTTGGGCATGCTCTCGTCCAGCTCGCGTTCCACCTTGGAAGCCAGAAAAGCGGTTCCTTCCAGGATGCGTTCGACGTAGGGGTCCGCGCATTCGTTCTCCGTGATTTCCAGGCGGGACGCAATCTTCGGAAACTCTCTTGCAAAATCTCTTCCCTGATCCCGCAGATATTCCAGATTCTCCTGATAGTAATCCAGCAAAGATTTATCCATGATTGCCTCCGTTCTGCGCCTCGGGAAGGATGGAAAGGGATCCAGCGTCCCAGACTACTTTCTGCTCGAATACGATAAACTCGTTGATCGGATCCGCCACGACCGTGCCGGAAATGCGGAGGATGTATTCGTCCCCGAATTCAGGGGTCCCCTCCATTTCGACTTCCAGGGTGTCGGCTTTGATCCGCGGTTCGAAACATTGGATCTGATGTATGATCTCCTGCCGGAGCTCGTCGATGGCGTCTTTGCTGCTCGGCCGGCCGGAAAAATTCGGGAGCCCCAGAAACAGCACGGAATCCCGGACGATGGCGCCGCAGTCTTTCTCGTCCGCGGACAGGCGCGAACTTGAATTCAGGATCATTTCCAGGTTCTTCATAATGTTTGTTTTCAGCTGCTCCACCGTGAACATCTGAGGGCCATGGTCGATCCGGTTCTGCGGCTCGTTGTCCGTCAGCCGCGCCATCAGGCACGGCAGAAAACGGTCCTGCTTTTTGGAAGAACGATAATGAACGGAATTGTTTTCCATGTTCAGATTTTCTCTCTTTCCGGAATCTGCGCGACCAGTTTGATCGCCGCGGTCAGGTTGTCAAGCTGATAGTGCGGACGGAGGTATATCTCCGCTTCGAAGTGACCGGGTTTGTCTCGATGCGGGACCACTCTGACGCGTGCCTCGGCCATGGGGTATTTCGCCTTGATCTCGTCCGGTGCGTCCGGGTCACCGGAAACATAGTCCGCCAGCCAGTCGTTCAGCCATCGTTCCATTTCCTTCGGGTCCTGGAATCCGCCGATCTTGTCCCGCAGGATGCACTTCAGGTAGTGCGCGAAACGGCTCACGGCGAACACGCAGGGCAGTTTGGAAGACAATTCCTCGTTCTTTGTGGCCGCATTGGTCGAAAACGTCTTGGCTTTATACAGCGTCTGTCCGCTCTGAAATACGGCGCGGTTTGTGTTTTTCAGACTGCACAGAGCCAGAAAACCGTTGCGGGAAAGCTCCGTCTCGCGCTGGTCCGTGATCGCAATCTCCAGCGGGGACGGGACAGGGGAATCCTCGTAAAACGGGTACTGCCCGGAAGGCAGAAGATCGGCGCAGCTTCCCCCGTCGAATCCGTAGATGCGGACGCACCAGCCGTATTTCGCATACGCCCGGATCACGTTGCTCCCCATCACGAAAGCCGCATTCATCCAGCAATGATTGTGAGGGACTCCGGCACCCACGTCTTCCTCGAAATCCATTCCGTTGACCGGCGATGTCAGGCTCCCGTACGGGATGCGAGCCAGGACTCTCGGCAGCGTCAGGGCGATATACCGGCTGTCCGGATTGTCCCGCAGGTTCCGCCATGTCAGATATTCGGGCGAATTGAAGATGCGGCTGTAATCCCTTGGGTTGGCGAGCTCCTGCCAGGAGTCCATGTTCATCACTGCGGGCGATGTCCCCGAAATGAATGGGACATGCGCCGCGCTCGCGATTTTCGCGATTCTCTTCAGCGTCTCCACGCTGGGCGGCGTTTCGTCGAAATAATAATCCCCGATCAGGCATCCGAACGGCTCGCCGCCCGCCGTCCCGAATTCGGATTCGTAGATCAGTTTGAACAGCGGACTCTGATCCCAGGTCGTTCCGGGGTATTTTTTCAGGCAGCTGAACATCTCGTGGAACGAAAGGTTCAGAACGCGGATTTTGATGTCATTGGCGGCAGGAGATTGAAAAACGAGATAGTGAAGCCCGCGCCATGAGCCCTCAAGCCGCTGGAACGCTTCGTTGTGCAGGATCAGGTTGATCTGAGCCGAAAGCCGCTTGTCGATCTCGGCGATGACGCCGGCAATCAGCTCCTCCGGGTCCGGTGTACCCATGCTGCTGTTCTGCAGAATCGTTTTCAGCAGCGTCGCGATCCCCGTTTCACGCTCGGCCTCGTCTTTTTTTTCAGCAAGGAGAAAAACGAACGGGTCTTCCTTCCGCTCGGGTGGCGGATTGTCCCGGGCCTGTTCATTTGCCCCGGCAGGCGAAGTCTTTTCTGTTTTGAGATCTTCTGCGAAAGCCATTGGTTTCATTTCGTAAGGCCTGCCTGTTCATGGGATGTTGCTTCATGGGGGATTGCGTCTCGAAAAAAGACCTGTCTGCTTTAGGGCACCTCTAAAAATTGGTTTTCGGCGGCTTTTCGCGTCTGAGCAAAGTCCAACTGGTAAGATTTTCGGTGGTTACCTTCAGGTAGCCACGCTCAAATCTTCCTGCATTGGCCTTTGGGCCCATACGCTGAAAATCCATCCGATCGAATTTTTAGAGATACCTTTTAATATATTGCGGAACGTTGCATTGTCAAGAGGTATAATGGAAAAATGAAAAGAAAAACTAAAAAAAACCTCCGCTTGGGAATGCCGTTTTTGCTTCCCATCAGTGCAAGGGAAAAAAGTATTTCAAACCGATTTCCAATCACGACAGGCTGAACGAAGGACTCAGGACAATCATTTCAGAATATTTTCTTCTGCCTCCCAAGAAGAAGGATTTTGTATCCAAAGAGGTGGCTGAATACCTTTCCAAGCTCAGAGAGAAGATTGCGACCATGGGAATCCCCATAGTGAACGGTTCCGGGCATCGGCAGGCCCAAATCGTCCGAGCTTATCATGCGTTGGAGAAGATGCTGTTGAAGAAGATGCAATATGAGGAAATCGAGGCGATTTGCGGACCTGAACGTAATTCTTACTTCAAAACAGACAAAGATGCGACCGCAATGTGCTTGAAGTCCGATTGTTATTCAGGGCTTGGCAGTACCGGTTCCTTGTCAGGTGGAGGGAGCGGCGAGCAGTACGAACTTGCGGTTTTCGCTGTCCAGGCCGATGCGGGTGTTGCTCCAGACGGAATTGCAGTTGCACACCGTCATGAAGCCGGGGACGTCCCAGTCGAGTTTCACCCATTCCGGGCGGAGCCTGGAGGCGCTCAAAATACCGTTGCTGTCCGCTTCCTGGAACCAGACCGTCAGACCGGCGTTCCGCAGTTCGCTCACATCGTATATGCCGGATTCCGGGATATCCAGCGCAAAGAACAGCTTTTCGCCCTGTTCGGCTTTGTCCACATCAACGAAATTCGTCTCCGAAATGACCTCGAACGCCTTGTTCTGCGTCACTGTCAACGTATATTTTGTGTTGTGTTCGACCCGAACGTCGTTGTCGGAGTCAATCTCCACCAGATAATCGCCGGAGTAGAGGCCGAAATCCGAGATGACTGCGACGCCCTTGTCGTCCAATGCCGCGGACTTGATGAGTTCGCCGGAGATGGAGCGGATGCTCAACGTCGCTTCTCCGACATCTCCGGAAAGCTTGAATTCGTACCGCCCGGCGCAGCCGTCGTCCACCGACAGCAGATAGGTGTCCGAGACCTTCCGGTAGCCGACCCAGCCGTCGACCTGGACGGGATCCTTGCCGGCGGAGATGAACCATGCGCCGTCGTCGAGCGGGTCATCGTCAAACGCTGCGAAGCTCAGGTCCAGGCAGTATTCGGAATTGTCGCCGCCCTTCCCGTTGTCGCGGGCGCCGACGCGGACATAGAAATTGTTGGTGACGATGAAATTGTCGAGAATCGTTCCCAAGGAGGATGCATCGACCGAGAAGGTTTTTGCCCGTTGGTACTGTCCGTTTGCATCGCTTTGGACAAAGAGGTCCACGACCAGGGGGGCGGTGATCTTTTCGGCCCCGTTCACGGAGATGCTCAGCTCGCCCGCATCCTCCAGCAGGAACTCCCAGATATCCTCTCCGTCGAACGCGCCGACCCAGCCCTCCATGGTTTCCGAATAGCGTCCCTTTTCGTCCACGCTGTCCGGCAGCGAAACCACGCCGCGTTCCGGTCCGAAATTTGGAAAGAGGTCGCCGAAAATGGAAAACGAGAGTTCTGTCGCACCGGATCCGGTGGCGGTGAAATAGTAAAGTCCGTTATCCAGCAGGATGCCGTCCAGGACGGAGTCTGCCGTCACAATGCCGTTGATAACCTCGGCTGTCATGACCAGATCGTCATGTCCCCGGCGCGTCCCTTCCACCTGGTTCAAGTTCAGTGTGCCGGTGAAGTTGCCGAAATCGACATCCGTCCAACCGTAGAAACCGTCCGGCAACTCGAATCGGTCGGAGGATACGGATTCCGATTCAGGGTCGAGGGTCAGCGTGAAAACGGAGGAAAAGAGCACGGCGTCGTC
>JAEEGJ010007524.1_pt1 | contig 31130 bp, 28 predicted proteins | sample 8958761 | NCBI WGS metagenome assembly JAEEGJ01 (sample SAMN16246546, study PRJNA631951) | gut metagenome | biome: gut microbiome; feature: rumen; material: RS-attached | host: Bos | place: Iran: Karaj | collected 2018-10
GGCCAGAGCCACCGCCGCGTCGGCATCATTTCCCACCGCGAGGAACTCGAAGAACGCATCCCCGTCAAGATCAAGGTGACGCGAAAAGGCGAAGGCCGCAGTCTCGTCGAAATCAAGAATGCATGTCACTTTTTGCCAACCCCTTCGCAGCCAATCCGATAGGCGACATTCAGTTGCTCGTTGGTACCGAGTATGGTCAGTCTCGCCAAGAAGCGCAGGAGCTAATCGAATACATCGCTGCAATGATTGAGAAAAGGTTGAAATAAAAAACGAGTCTGGGTAATAGTTCTGTGTTCCTCTATAGATCCAGACCCAAGTTTGTGGAGTGGGTGAACACGAAGATAAAGCCACAAAGTGTGCCTTGCGATCAGGGTGCGCTTGACAATGCGCCCAAGTTTTTCCGCGACGAGAAGAATTACCCGTGGACCATCGAGGATTATTACAAGGCTGGCGGCACCCAAGAATCGACCTATAACAGTTATTCGATGGTGGCAGACTATTTCCAGAGAAATCTGATCGACAAGATAGATGAATTCTTTTCGTTTAGTTCTTGAGTTTTTATGCATTGAGTTATTGAGTTTGGTATTGAGTTTTTGCCGAATCAGCCCCTATATAGTTGTTTTTTCTCACTTTTTTTCGTAAATTTGCACTGCACTTCAGTAAAAGGCTGGATTGCAGTGCTTTTTAACTTCCAAAACTTGTCAAACAATGAAACAATTTTTTTTCGTCAAATGCAAAATCAATCTTGGGGCACCCATACCCCCCCAAGTATTTAAATATTCCTCTCCCCCTTTATAGGGGGGAGTAGAATATTATACTTAGGGTGGGGTTGGGCCCCTCGATTGACCCAGAAATTGACTGAAATTTTACGAAATTCCAACAACTCGACCAAGCATTGAGTTTTTTGAAAACAGCAAAGCAATGAAACATATCGTAGAAAGCGTGGAGGAAATGTACCACGCAATGGTACCCTTTGGGGAAGTGATCATCGATGCAGTGTTGGATGCGGTTCGCAAGACCAGGACACAAAGCGCGGGAGACATCGCCCTGCTCCTCGACGCCGACCGACGGCTCCTGAATGATGCATTCCTCCTGCTCACGGGAATGAACCTGAGTACGCTGATCATCGAGTGGCGAATGATGCAAGCCAAGGATCTGCTCGACAACAAGAGCCTGTCGGTGCAGGAGGTGGCCTATCGCTGCGGCTTCAAGCGTCAGAAGAACCTCATCCTGGCATTCCGCCGACGATGGGGAACCACTCCGCAAGCGTACCGGACGGGCAAACTGCTTCGCAACAGCAATTACGTGGTCAACAAGGACTATCAAACGAGGAAACATGCACTCGACATCGCGAAGGAGCATCTATCGCAAACCAGCGAACAACAGTAGTTTTTTATCCCGAATTTGCGAATTAAAGAAAAGACATGGTTCTAAAAGTCAACATCTCATTTCCAACCGTCGCATGTCCCCTTACGTTCTCTGCAGGACATGCAACGATGGTGGCATATCCTCTAACGTCCGCGAAAGGACATGCAACAATGGCAGCATATCCCCCAACGTTCGCCAAAGGACATGCAACGAAGGCGGCATGTCCCCTAACGTTCGCGAAAGGACATGCAACGATGACAGCATTTCCCCTAACGTTCGCGAAAGGACATGCGACGACAGCAGCATGTCTCCCAACGTTTGCGAAAGGACATGCAACGATGGAGGCATGTCCCCCAACGTTCGCCAAAGGACATGCGACGATGGCAGCATATCCCCCAACGTTCGCGAAAGGACATGCAACGATGGCGGCATATCCCCCAACGTTCGCCAAAGGATATGAAACAATGGGAGCATGTCCCCCAACGTTCATTGAGGGACATGCGGCGATAAGTTCCTCGGTTCTATCCTATCAAGCTGTGCAGCTCACGCACATATTTGCCAACGTTGGGGAGGTTCGTGCCGAATACGCCGCGCCAATCGAGATTGGAGAAATTGGCATCGGAGAATAGGGTTTCGGGGGTTATGTCTCCATTCTCGCAGACATAGCCGATAATCTGGTTGATGTATTCGTCCTGCAGGACATTGAGTGGACTGTTGTCCAGGAACTGCGAGAACTTCTCTTTGGCCAGTTGCCTGTCCACACCGACGATGGAGCGAATAAAGGCTGCCACGCTGTCGCCACAGATCATCTCCTTGCGGTTGATATACTTCTCATACTCTTCCTTCGAACCCAACTCCTTCCAGCAGATGCGCTCCAGTTCGGCAATGTCGGCATCGGTAAGCTTTTCGAGGCGCTTGATCTTCTTGATGACGTCGAGGTCACGATGGTCGTTGAGGTAGTCGAGGATGCGGGTGTGGTAATCGGTTTCGAAGACGGGCTTCTTCACATCTGTCTTCTCCTCAAAAGTGTCGGAAATGTCAATGTAGAACCTTTCGTGCATCGAGCCCATGGCCACATAGACGATGTCTCTGAGCTCCTGACGAACCTTCTCTAACTTATCGAGCGAAGGTGATTTCCAGAAGGCAGGGTTGCTGATCTCCTCAATGGTGGGCATGTGGTCCTTGACGGCGGGAATCGTCGCCTTGCGCTTCAGCTTCTCGGCAATGCGCATCACCTTGTTCTTGCTGCGTGTGGCATCATAGTCGAAAAGCAGATACGAAAGCATGATGTTGAACATCAACGCGTCGAACATGCGGGCCTCGTTCTCGTTCTTCTCCTTGAAGAGGATGGGAGCAATCTTTTCCTTCAGTTCAAGGGCATCCAGTTCGGAGATGAAGACCCAGTTGTCCTTGTTCTTGAACTTGACAACGGTCTCCCAGACAATTCGTACCGAGGCAAACAGTTCATTGAGCTGGACAACCTGGTCAAACAGTTCGTCCTTCAGCTGCTGGCAGAATACCTTGGCAAACTCGTCACCCTGGTATTTCTGATGCTGGAGCGTGACGGCCACATCGAGCTTCAAGGCAAACAGACGTTCGGTGAGCGAAAGGGATGCCAACGGTTCCCTGCCATTGCTTCCGCTGCCGAAATATTCGAAGTTCTCGCACCAATCGAAGATGTAGAACTCCGTCTTGTCGGAACCGTCGGCGAAGATGTGTTCGCAAAGGCGCGTGCCACGGCCTACCATCTGGATATACTTGATCTTGCTATAGACGGGCTTGAAGAAGACGAGATTCAAAATCTCTGGCACATCGATGCCCGTGTCGAGCATATCCACCGACACGGCAATCTGCGGCATCTTCGCACTTATCTTGAAGTTGTCGATGATGTCCTGGGCATATTTCACGCTATAGTCAATCAGCTGGCAGAATTTGCTGCCAAGGTGCGGATAGAGTGCATAGAAGCGATCGACGATGAGCTGGGCATGGTCGTGATTGTAGGCGAAGATGACCGTCTTGCCTATCAGGTCGCCATTCTGCACCTTCAATCCGTTCTTCATCAGGTCCTGCAGCACGATGTCAACGGTGCCCTTGTTGAAGATGTAGTCGAACAGTTCCTTCTTCTCGATGTTGCGTGGCGTCTTTTCCTGCAGCTCGCCGGTTTCCATCTCCTTCTTGGCCTTTTCGAATTCCCAGGCCTTGTCGAGTTGTTCTTTCTCTTCTTCGCTGAGCGTGTCGTACTTGATGCCCTCGCGCATTCGCGTGGTGGTGCGCGAAATGGGATTGTAGCCCACAAGGTAATGTTCTTGTTCGGCTTCCTCCTGCGAATACGAGAAGTTGGGCTCGCCGCTTTCCAGATGGAACAGTTCGTAGGTGCTGCGGTCCACCTCATCGCGTGGGGTGGCAGTCAGACCTACCAGGAACGAATCGAAGTAGCTGAAGATGGCCGTGTATTTGCCGAAGATGGAACGATGTGCCTCGTCGAGGATAATCAGGTCGAAACGGCCGATGGAGAACTCCTTGTCCTCCGAGTCGATGTAGTTGATCATCGTCTGGTAGGTGCTGAACATCAGACGGGCCTTCTTCTCTTCTTCCTTGGCACCTGTGAGGATGCATGTCGTGTATTCGGGCAGCAGCTTGCCGAAGTTCCGATAGGCCTGATCCACCAACGTAATGCGGTCGGCAAGGAACAGCACGTTCTTGACCCAGTGCTTTCGCAGGAGGACATCGCAGAGCGAGATGGCCGTGCGTGTCTTGCCCGTGCCTGTGGCCATGACCAGAAGGGCACGCCGATGCTGCTCGTTGAGATGCTGGCAGACGGCACGGATGCCTCGCTTCTGATAATCGCGGTTGGAGATTTCGTCCTTTATGCCCAGGTCCTTCAGCTCGACTCGGTTCCTTCGTGTCAGGATCCATTCGAGGTCTTCCAAGGTGTGGAAGCCGAGGACGGGACGAGGAGGATAGCCGAGGCCGTCGATGATCTTTGTGGAGAAACCGTTCGAGTAATAGATGACAGGACGTACACCGTACTGCTTTTCCAGGCAATCGGCATACAGCTCCGCCTGATGCTTGCCCTTTGCTTCGTCCACGCTGGTACGCTTGGCCTCCACTACGGCCAAGGGCTTGCCATCCTTGCCGTAGAGGACATAGTCGCAATAGCCCACGCCCTTGCCGTTGGGCATACCTTCGACTTCAATCTCGATGCCCGCCTTGCAGGGGTATGGGACGTTTTCCTTGTCCAGCACCTCCCATCCTGCTTCACGCAGCATAAGGTCGATAAACAGGCGACGCGTTTCGGCTTCGGTGAAGTCATCCACCTCGACAGTCACTTCGAGGGGCTTGGCCACGTTCTCGGTGGGAACGGCCTGGACGAACTCACTGGTGGGCTCAGGAACTTCGGGCTGTGGCGCAACGAAGGGAGCTGGCTTCTTGGGTATCAGATCCTTGTCGAAGGGAGCCAGGGCTTCGAGCACACCAAACTTCAGGAGGATGCCGCCAATCAGGTTGTAGGTGTTGAGAAGGGCAAAAAAGGCTTCCTTGCGCGTGGTGCCTCCTTGATGGACGGCGACGTTGCCGATCTTTCGGATATAGTGGGTGGCCATCGAGAGGGGGCGGTCGTCTTTCACAAGGTCGGCGTAGGGGGCACCCGTGATCAAGTCGAAGAGGGTGGCACGTTCTTCGACGACCTTGTTCTTCAGTTTATAGACGGCACGCACCATCCATTCCAATGCCTTGCGGCAGTTGGCAGCGCAGTTGTCGTAGTCCGTCTGCTGAGTCATTTCTGCTGCATTGCAGAAAGTGTAGAGGGCACTCAGCTCGGGTATGTCCTTTAGGTAATCGAAGTTTTTCATAACTATGGTTGTTGGATGATTAGTCGAACCAATACTGCATGCGGGATGCAAGGAGGGTTTCGAGGTCCTTGATGGCAGTTTGGACTTGTTGCTTCATGCGTTCGATGGATTCTACTCGCTTAACATAATCAGTTTGCAGCTCTTTAGGAGGAAAAATTATTGGGAAATCCTCAATGTGATCTTTATTGAGCTGACGTTTGTCAATACCACCAACACATGTTTTACGGATCAAATCTCTATATGAGTCGGAAATAAGAATGTACAAAACAAACTTGTGAACCATTCCCGGCTTTAACCGAACCAAATAAACATGTCCATTAATGTTTGCACTCCCATTTTCTCCTTCAAACAGAGCTGTGCGTCCTAAACTGCTGTTTTCAGTATTGAACCTTCCTGTCTTTGTAATAAGTAAATCGTTGTGCATTAAACTGCTTTTCATCAATTTCTTGTGAGTAGCATCATCAATATAAGCCACATCATCTAAGTCAATCCTGTTCTTCCAGACATTTTGGCTCCTTAAAAATAAATAACCGTTATCTACATAAACCTCATTACCACCTTTAGGGGTATTCCCATTACTAATTACTGAGCTGATCTCGCATAGTCGTTTAACCTCCCACCCCTTTTCATTAATAACAGGGTCGCCAAACATCTCGTAGAAGATGGATTGGGCGAGGGTGTCGAGGTCCTTTAGTTGGGACTTCTTTAGGGCTATTAACTCGTTTATCTTGTCGAGCTCGGAGACGATGGATTGCTGTGTGGGAAGAGGGGGAACGGGGATGCTAATTTCCTTCAACAACTTATAATGACGTGAATATCCTAAACTCGGAATATTATACCATTGAAGATAGAAAAATAAGAACTTAGCATTGAGGAATTCCTTTGGAATAAGGATTTTTACTCCGTCAGCGCCTACCACAAAATCAAAATCCACATATTTCAACACTCGTGTATGGTCGCCAAAGATGACAACTGGGTTATCTATATGATATAACAATGAAGAATCATCACAGTAACCTGATACTAACTTGTCTTCTTGTGAGACAATCGGATATCTGGTTCCTGAGTTATATTCAGAGGTTTGCACTTGCTTAGCCTTAGGTGCCTTCACTAAACATTCCTCAAAATTCTTATATGTCCATCCTTCCTTCACTACACTCATGGCTTCAGCATTTCAAATAGTTCGTTATAGCTTTTCTGATACTCGCTCTCGGTCTGTTCGAGTCGGGCGAGGATGGTGGGGACGGAGTCGTATTCCACCTTTTTGCGCTCCACCTCCTTATACTTGTTGATGGAGAGGTCGTAGCCGTTGGCGCGGATTTCGTCGGCAGTGACGAAGAAACTTTGGTCCTTGCGAGTGCGCTGCTCCTCATCAGCGAGGTTATGATAACGCTTGACGATGTCGGGGATGTCGTTGTCGGCAATTTTGTTGCGCTTGTCGTCGAGTGAGAAGCCATCGGCCTTCATGTCGTAGAACCACACCTTATCGGTGCTCTTGCTGTTGGTCTTGGTGAAGATGATCACTGCGGTGGACACACCGGCATAGGGCTTGAACACACCCGAGGGCATCGAAATCACTGCCTGCAGCTTTTGATTATCGACCAGTTCCTTGCGTAAGGCGATATGCGCATTGGATGTGCCGAATAGCACGCCATCGGGCACGATGCTTGCACAACGTCCACCCAATTCGAGCATACGGATGAACAGCGAGATGAAGAGAAGCTCGGTCTTCTTGGTCCTTGTCAGAGCAAGAAGAGAAGGGTTGACCATCTCGTAATCGAGGCTGCCCGCGAACGGAGGATTGGCCAGACACAGCGTATAGTAGTTCTCCAGTCTGTTTTGATTCGACAGGCTGTCCTGAGCAAGAATCGTCGGGTTATCGACGCCATTCAGCATCAGATTCATCGAGCCGATGCGCAACATCTTGGGGTCGGTATCGAAGCCACTGAACATCCCATGTCGGAAATGATTCTGATTCTTGGCTTTCAGCATCTCGTAGATGTATTCATCCTTGATGCATTTGGCACATTCGACCAGGAAGCCGGCAGTTCCCATCGCGGGATCGCAGATGCGGTCGTCGATCTTCGGTTCCATCAGCGACACCATCATGTGGATGATGTGACGAGGTGTGCGGAACTGTCCATTGGTACCCGCTGCCGCCATCTTGCCAAGCACGTATTCATAGACATCGCCCATCGTATCGCGATTGTTCATGTCGAGTTCCTGAATACCCTCCACCACTTTGACCAGCGTGCGCGGCTGCTGGATGAGGAAGACGGCATCGTTCATGAAGCGGCTATAGGCCGAAGTCTTCTCGTCGCTGATATTCTTGATGAACGTGAAGACATCGAAGCGCACCGTGTCGAACATCTGTTCGGGCGTGAAGTTCTTGAACACGTTCCACCTCAGCGTATTATAAGGCACATCCTTCCCCGTGTCGGGATTATGCCAGTTGCCACTCTTGAAGATGACCTTCGAATCATCGAGAGAAGATATTCCAAATGCCTGTGCCGTTGCCTCCTGGTTGAGTTGCGCATCGTCCAGCATCTTCATAAAGAAGAGATAAGTCATCTGCTCCAGTACATCGATGGAGTTGGTGATGCCTCCCGTCCAGAAGCTCATCCAGATGGCATCAATCTGTGATTTTATGTTGCCTGTGATCATAATTTCGTAATGTTCCGATTTGACGTTAGCCAAGATAATTAGTGTTTATTGGGTGCAAATATAACACATTTCCTTTATTGTTCCAATTAGATTTTCAAAAAATGTTATTTTTTCACTTGTTTTTTATATTTTTGTCTCAAATTATTCTGCAGAATGATGTCCAGACCCCAACATAAAATAGACGAGGCGAATTTTCCGCGATAGCGATTTTCTGCTGCCTATTGGAGGCAGCACATTTTCCGGCCAAGTCTCCGCTATTGGAGCGATAGACGAGGCCATTTCCACCAGAATAAAATGTATTTCTGAAAGATAGTCGAGCAAATATTCGTCTTTTATCTCTAACAAGGAGGAAGCATTCTGATGGCCAGCAGAATACTTCCTCCGTTTTCGCATGCATCCCGATGGCCGCCGGAGAGAATTGAGAAGCGTCGCTGCTGCGCATCGTTTCGGCCTGCGGAGAGCGCAGAAATCTTGTGCCGTGCATCCGCACGGCTCGGAGTGTGTTTCCGCATCGCGAAATTGCATCGTCACGGCAGCCAAGATGAATATTTCAGCATCCAAATCGTTCATCTTTTCGCGGAAAAGATTTTTCCGCAATCAAGCGGCACATCGTTTCAGCCACAGGAATTTTTCGTGAAAATCGGGCATTGTCCGCTCACGGCCGCGAGCGGACAACGCACCGATTCGCATAAGCATCACACGGGCCGGCAGCATATTCCTCACCATCGTGGATTGCATCGTGAAGGCCGTGAGGTTGATAGTCATGAAATTAGCCTCTAATTTGTGCTAATACATATTACAACCCCCCGGCCTCCTATTTCTCATTTTCTCATTTCTCATTTTTCTTCAAAGAAAGTTTTACCTTTTCATCAGTATTATCTACTGATATCTGTTTGTTTTCATTTTATCCTTCAGTTGGCTAAAGCAAATAAGTTATTTTTGACCTTTTTAATAGCATTTACCAATGCCTGCGTTATAAACAATACCCCTTGAACGTTTACTTTTTTCTGGCGAGCATAAGAAGTAGACAAATTGAATAATGTAAAATCATTTTGCTTTTTGGGATCGATAAACTGATTGAGGAAATTGTCGTCTACCATTCCATCAAAGATGTTCTTGTAATCTGAAATATCTACTTCAATATACGATGAAACAATGCTAACAAGATTACTATCTTTTATAATGTCAATGCCATGTTTGCGAATAATAACAATAAAGCACTCTTCTAAAGTCTTCGGATTATCAATAGAGACTTGCTGTTTTGCCTTCTTATTGTCTTCAAGTTGATTCGCTTCAGTGATGCCTTCCTTATTTTCAGTAATAATGCCGGCCTTTTCTTCTGGCAAAACATTCATCTTGATATGCTGTTTTTGCAGCTTTAGTTGAGATATATAGGAATACATTTTATTATATGCGCTCACCACATCTTTGGCCGCATTCATACGGAAAACATGAAGATCCAAATGGAGGACTCTCAAAATACCATACTCATAGACATAGGTCTTAGGATTATATCCATATCTCAAATCTGGTCCTCCATCAAGCCGAGAGTATCGCCATGATTGGCGAATTGGTAGAACATCTTCTGGGAGAGCTTCAGTTTTAGTTATATGCTCCGTTTTTAATGAAACAAACGCACCTTCATAAGGTATATATTCATATGTACCTTGATTATTCCTATACACAATACCCATTGGATAGAAATGATAAATATATATTCCTTTTGAAATAGATAACACTTTATAAGAGGTTTCTAAGCTATTGAAAGTACCATTTAATGAGTATATATATTTTTCATTACTGGATCCCAAAGCAGCTATAAGCTTTTGACAGAAAGTATTATAATATTGAATGGCTTCATCCACTTGTTGAGATTCGAATGACATCAAAAGATCAGAATCCGCTTTTACTTTTTGAGCAATCTTGTCCTTTTCTGCCTTCCTGTAGGCTTGGTAGGCACGCTTTTCCCGACATTTTTCGAAAAAGATGTTAATACAATATCCAAGTATCAATGTGCTGAATAATGAAACGAAAAACAACAAACTACCAGCGGAATGTAATTCTTCATAATAGAGCCTATAATTATCAGCTTCTTGATTTCCCCATCCACAATTCAACAACCTATGAATACTATAAGAATGAGCCATACGCAAACCGCCTTCTATAGCAAACAATGATGATGTAATTATGGTAAGTATTGGAATCACAAGTTTAACGCTTTGAGGAGAGTATCCGTCTTCTTGCTCTTCTAATGTATAAAAGTAAAGAACAATCGGCGTTAGTACTAAACCGGCATATACAGAGTAACACCAATTGCCAAAAAAATCTTCAAGGATTGTACATGCAAATGAATATAGTGCCATGGTTAACAACAAAAGAACACTTGTCACTATCCAGTAATATTTTTTGCATGCAGAGACTATAAGGGTGCATATGAAAGGATATGCAGCTACAGATGCTACAATTAGAGCAAGATAAAAAAGTAAACCAAATAATATAAAAGGCCCCATAATTATTATTTTCTTTTATATCGGTTCTTTAGCATCACCGATGGTGTCTGTAATTTGTTTTATTGCAGTATTGCTAGAAAGATATTTTACTCCTAATGAAGTTAGAATATTGGCGCAGTCGTATTCTGTGCCATCGCCTGTTTTATATTTTATGAAAAAGACCGGCTTGTTTGCTGCTATGAAATTTCGGACGAAAAACATCACGGTATCATTATAAGACAGTTGAGGAACGATAAGGCAGTCTGAAATTGCCGTTAAATAACGGTAAGAGTCTATAATGGAGTCTTCATTAGCCTTTATCAAGTCACAAGCTGAGATAAGAGTGCAACGGCCTGCTTCAAGCTCATGTGGTATTACTTTCTATTCTTTAGTCGATAAATATCCGATATAATGAGGTAAGAAGAATGTACTAAAACCCGAAGCTTCAACACATCCCAGGATTGCGCTTTGCTCACAACCTTCTGAAAAGGAAGACAAGATATTATAACCACTAGCTGCAAATAACTTACCGAAATAATGTGAAGCCAACTTTGCATTATTGGTGACAGCTGAAGAACCTGTGATCATTATGGTTTTGCGATTTATATTCTCTAAACTCCCCTTGTACCATAAGGGGGAGAGAGGTCCAATATTCGATTGCAAGATCTTCTCAGGATAGCCGCCAGTAGCGGTACTAACATAATGAACTATTTGCCTTTTATTCTTAATAGCCTTATCAACAGCCTTTTTTATGCTACGAACATCGATAGGCTGTGCTATTTTAGGGAACTTTCCATCTTCAATATTGAAAATGATGAAATCAATGAACTCCTCAACGGTTTCAACCACATCATCTTTAGCCAGCAGAACAGCCTTCTCAATAGCTTCTTCATCAAAGCCTTTGAGTTCTCTTAATGCGTTTATGTAGATATCACTAAGCTGCATTTTGATTTTACTGATAAATTTACTCAAGTTTCGCATTTAGCGAAACAATACTGGAGTTATCAGTAGTAAACGGGAGTTAACATGCTTTTAGCCTGTGGAGTTAACGGACAAATGTACCGTTGGAACCTCTTTTCGAATGCAAAGGTAACGTCCGCTAACTCCCGCTAACTCCCATTAACTCCCGTTTTCTCCCCTATATCAACAAGTTGAGCAAATGCGAAACTTGAGTAAATTTATTTGTGTTTTTTGAAAAGAAGTGCCAATAGTATACATAAAATAGCCAAAGAGCAGAAGATGATAATACCAATTCCTCCGCTATTTCGCGATGCTTTCCGCCTCTCTTTTTTACTTATATAAGGAAGATCGGTCGCTTTTTTATGTTCTTCAAATCGAGCCTCTTTTCTGTAGTTATCCGTGAATCTGAATCCTCTTGTTTTCAAATGGGTTGCTATTTTCCCATCATCAGATTTTTGCAACACAATGCTGAAATTGTTTTTTAACAGGTTCAACAAGACTGTTGCCTTTTCCTGAAGTTCGTACTTTGGGGATAGCGATACATTCCTTAGTTGTTTACGTAATGCAGAACTTTGTTGGTTGTCAAGAGCCACAAGATTGTTCATTATATCACCTACAACCGAACCGATATCCTGCAATCCATCTAAATCAATATTATCTGGCTCATAATCACCTAATATATGTACGTCATAGGCAATAGATATAAGCACTCTCGCAATACGTGCCTCCTTTCCACCATGTGCGAATCCGAAAACGTTTTCTGTATATTCGTTGGCGAATCTATTTCTTCGTTTTTGTTCTGCTATAAGATCTGCTTGAAACTCTCGAATCATTTCTTCAGACCACCCATAGTCATTAACCTTGTCTTGAAGATAGGAACTCCACGGCCTAGAATTGTACCCCCAATGGAATAACAGCCTATGTTTACATTGGAAACCTGGATATTTTTCCTGTAAGTAGGAATAGAAATCAAACGGTATTTCGTCATTAGAGAATGCATACTCCGTGTTGTAATTGTCAATAAGAACAGAGCTCACAAATTTCATCCAATTTGTAAGCGCTTCGTTCCTCTCAAATCCAAACACCTTGTACATGTCTTCGGCATGTTGTTGCCACGATTCATGTGCCCATGATGACATCGGAAGTAAGAAGATAGATGAAATTATTATGATTACTCTCCGAAGCACCTATTTCTTTTTTATCAACAGGTATATTATGAATATCACTATCGCAACATCAACCATGTTCCACATACCCCGGCCTAAAGACAGTTTGAAGAACGGTTGTATCAGCAAAGCGAGCGCACCAAAAATCAAGGCTTTTCCTTCATCATGGGCTTTGTAATATTTGTATGCAAGATATCCAAAACCTACTAGTGCGGAAAAACGAATCAGTTCAAATGCACCATAAGGCAAAGGTAAAAGACAAGATAGCAAGATGACCACTAAGATTATCTTGACAACAAACGTCAGATCCTTCTTTGTTTGTTTTTTCATACTAATTATTTATCATATTCAGTATCTTTTCTAAATCTTCTAAACCTTCAATACTTTCTATGCCTTCTATGCCTTCTTCAACTAATCCTTCTTTGAAACCATCTGCAATATCAGAAAACTGCCCAATAATATCGTGATATTGCGTTATAGCTTGCTTACTAACAGACGTAAGCATATATGCAGCACATTTGCCACGGAGTTTGTTAAGTTCCTTTTTCTCTTTTGGAGAAAATTTACAACGAGCAGCTCTTTTCTCTATTCTTTGAAATTTTTTAGCTGCTTTTTCCCAGTCTTCAAGTGTATATTCAGATGAATTCTTTTTAAGATCTCTCGCCAGGGTTCTATAGTCGGACAGTACCGAACCTTCTCGGCTGCAAGAACATACGAGAAGAAATACTAAAAACATACATAATACGCTAATGGCTTTCATTTTCTAATATCTTTATTTATTATGTTTTTGGGAATAATATAGATGAGGAATCGCTGATTCTTTTCATTTATTGGGTCACGCATGGTTTTTGCACTCAATCTTCCATCTCCACTACCTGCAATTTGAAGCTCGCAATTCTTATCTGAGAATTTGACCTTTGGGTTTGTAGCCCAGAACTTGATAAGGCTTAGTGCTCTCTGGAATGATAGATTATAATTGTACTCTGTCCAAGACTCAGAATTAGCAGAAGCCTGACCTTCTACAATTACCAAATACTGATTCTCAGAATGACGAATAAGAAAGTCTTTAACTTGTTGGCCTGCGTCCATTAACTCTTCCCGCGTATCATCATTAAGAAGGTTAATGTCGTATTCATTAACAGGGAAATGACAATCAATATTTATAATGAACTTTTCATATTCCTTATTATAAGTGAAATATTTTCCTTCCAGATCTCGTGTCGACGCTTCTACCTTTGTAATCTCTTTAAGAATTTGCTCAAGCCGATCTCTTTCTATGGTAGTTGACTCCATTCGTTTGTAAAGAAGAACTATCACAAGTACAAACAATACCAACATGATGATAAAAAGACTCGTCATCAAGTCGGAATAGCTAGTCCAAAAAAATGATTCTTTGCCTTTCTTCATTATTGCATGTGGGGGTTATTGATTCTGTAAATCAGCAGGGTCGTTAGATATGACAGTTCCTGTTGGGACTGGTAGAGTTGGCTGGTAAACACGTACCGATGCAGTCTCACCTTTCCAAATATTATAAGCAGTGTTGCCAATCGTAGCCAATGTTATTAATATTATTCCTACAATGACAGTCCACTTAATACTTGACGGTATCTGCACTGTTGAAACCTCAGGCACATCTTGCATAACATCATTAGGCTGCGAGACACTGCTTTTGTTGGCAGTCTTTACGATTCTTTGTGATGCTGATACGAAGTCGGAAGCCAGACGATTCTGAGATTGGGTTATACTATTAGCAACTTCTTCTAACTTGCCAGGAATCTCCTCCAGTTTCTTCAAGTTTTGAGCAACGGCAGGCATTTTGCCCATCTCCTCCTGGAATTTATTTCGCATGTCCACGCAGAGAACCTTAAACTGTTCATTATTCTCATTGACCGCATCCCTGAGTTTCTGAGATTGTAGCGTAAGTGCAGTATAAGTCTCTTTAACCTGCTGTTCAGTAGATGCCTGAATAGCTTGTATTGACTGCCGTATGTCCTTATGGGCTTCAGCTGTTTCCTCTGCTATGACAGATTTGTGTGACTGAAAGAATTTTTGGATATCTTGAAGAATGCCGATTCTCGCTGTTTCTTTATTCAATTCTTCAACGAATGTCTGCATATGCTTATAATAGTTATGCACAGTGTCAAGATATTGGGTAAAGCTTTCAAGGCTCTTGGTACTACTTTCCAATTTACTCATGACTTTACTAACACCAGTTGCCATCCCCTCCAGGTCTATTGCCCTATACCTTTCAATAACATCAGCTTGGGCCAGATAGACGTCCTTAGCCTTACTTAAAGCTTTGTTAATTTCCTCAGTGTTGGTTTTGAAGTTCCTGTTAAAACTTGACAACTGACTTACAAGCGCTTTCATTTGTTGAGAAACGCTAGAAGGGACGGCAGACAACACACGGGACTGCATCCAAGCAAGGAACTTATTCTTTTCTGTCTCTTCTTGTAATTTCTTGTCTTTGAAATAGATTGTATTAACTGAAGTTAGAATAATACCGAAAGCACTAGCTACCATGGCGATGGCTACGCCCCAAAGCAAATCATTGATATCGCTTGCCGCACTAGTGTTATTTGAACCTGATGCACCTGACATAAGATCAAGGATAGAACCACCAAACACCAAAGCAAACAAACCGATGATGGCTCCACCCATGGTACCAGCAAGACCGAAGTACAATGGCAATGGCATCTGAGAATTGATCTCGTCCTCAATCATATCACAATGACGATCTACAGAATCCTTCAAAAGTTCAAAGTCCACTTCCGTTCCTTGTGTTCCTCCAAGATAGCCATTGATCGAGTTTTTTATGTCTTCAAAAATCTTGTTACCTGAACCTGTTATTCCAACAACAAGGTCGTTTTCGTCTTTTTCTAGATCATAGTCCTGTCCGGCAAAGATACTGCTAAACAAATTGATTCGTTTGCGATTCTGAACAAATTTAAATAACTGAAAGCACACCACCAATAGTACAACAACTATGGAGGCTATCATAGGTAATGTTAATTCCATCTTACGCTAATTTTATTTTTGCCGGGTTATCTATAATCCAATCGTTTCCTTCTATATGTGCATTGCCATGTTCTATTCCCAGAACAGTTGAAGCGACATTGGGTTTTACACCTTCAGTACGCATTGCTGCCATTGCGGGGTCATAGTTGCGAATCCTCATAAAATCCATTGGCCTAAAAGTAGCCTTTCCAGAAGCAATGGTAATAATGAGTTCGAAATAAGAATCTTCTTTTCGATTCGCTGACAAGTCAGAGAAGTAGATGCTGCTGCCCGCGGAACGAGGAAATGAAGCATACATAGTTTTTACCTTAGCAGGCTCGACTTTCGTCTCTTCCTTGGGAGATTCAGTTTTCAGTCCTTCCTTGGCAGCAGTCACCTCTTTTCCTACTTCTGTTTTAGCGTCATCTTGAACAGGGGTTTGTAACGTCCCTGCTGCTTCATTCTCCGCAGGTACTTCTTTTGATTCAGATTTTGGAGACAGAATGACCGTTGATCCAGTCTCAGGGGCATTAGAAGACTTTATTATACCAACCAACTTTTTAAGTTCATCATTCTCACAAGTCAATTCTTTTATCTCTTGTGCGAGAGAATCTATATTTTTGCATGCCTCGTCATATCGGCGACATTGGTCTTTAAACAGTCTTTCGGTCGTATTGTACTTTGACATATATTGTTTGGCTTCACAACGAGAAGCATTTAGTTTCTCAAGAATTTCATTATACTTCTCTTTAGGAACCTTACCAGTAGAGTTGCTTTTGCGTCCCTTTTTTTTCTTTATCTTTCCCCAATTTACATATATTATTAGTCCTTCAATGATAACCAGGACTAATAATAAACATGCAATATATAAAAGATGACCTAGGATAAATGATTTCATAATTATACTTTTAATTTTTTAATAAGATTGCTCAAGAATCCCTTCAATGGATAGAAGAACAAAGTCTCGCATAGCGGATCCGAATCCTCATAGTCCTTACGTTGTATTTCAAGACCACGATTGATGAATGTAGCGAGGTCTTGGTTACAATACTGCTTGGCAATATTGATACTTTTGGTTGTTATACCAAAGTTGTCCTTCATGTTAAACTTAGTACAAAGAGTGAAGAAGAACAGGAAGAACTTCTGAGCACTTTGTTCCACTGTCTTCTTATAAGACTCGTCGATAGAACCGAACGTGACATCTTTCATCAGTTCATCACCCGTTGATTTGAGGATTACCTGCTTTTCCTTAATACCTTTAGGCTCGGAGCCTAAGATTCCTCCCTTACATGTCGATTCCTTAGAGCCTTCTTTATCAAGACCAATAATATCGAGAGGGTTGCTCCCAAAGTTTTGTCCTGTAATCATTTCAAAAATTCTCTTTGTATAGGAAGACAAGCTATCAATATCTGTTGAGATAATCTTAATAACCTTACTACCATTACCACTTAATGAAATGTGACGAGGCAATGGCAATTGTTGCAACTTGACAATTTGTGCTATATGATAGATAATGGCAGTATAGAAAAGCACGAATACAATCTTGAACTGCTCATCATCTTGAAGCATCTGGTTGAAATCGATCAAGTTCTGATTTACATTCTTCAGATTCTGATTATCGCGCAAAGAAAATAAGAAGGATGCCATATTAGCGGGGTGGCGATTGTTATCAGAATCAAAGATAGACAGGACATCGTGAACTCCTGACTCGTTTGAATTAGATTCCAATACAGCTTTAATCTTATCTTTATAGGCATCTACAATGCCATTTTGATCTGTACCTTTAGTATAGGCATTTTGGAAGATGTCATTAGCAGCGAACTTGAACGAAGTGACAAACGACAATTCTTCATTTACGAAATATGCCACATCTGTAGTACCACCACCAATATCGATATTGATGAGGTTAGATACTGTCTGATCCCCTGGGCGATAATACTTAACTGGAGCATAAGACTCAGACATGGACTCAATGACCGTAGCAGAACCAGGGAAGTATTCAGCAAACTTTTCCTTCCAAATATTGGTAAGCCTATCCTTCCTTAAACTTGGCATACTTATAGGGTAGAACCAAGTCAATTTTGTCTTCGCTATATCACCTTCTTCAATTACAACCTTAGAACGAAGCATAAATAGCAGATCTTCAATATAACAGCGGAGTAAAGCTTTGGATTTTTCATCGGTACCCCATTTAATGTCATAATAATAATCATTATATGACAATTCTACACGCTTACCATAAGTTAGCGGTATATTATGCATTTCAAAGCATTTATAATTTGAAGTCCAATCGATGTTTTTTGCAACTGACAATATGGTACGAGTCGGGAAACGGAAATCTGAGCCATTACCGACCTGAGCTGGCAACAAGTCCTTTTCCATAATGTTATTCTCCATCTGGAGATTTATGGGACCGCCATTATCATCATACGATTGAACGAAGAATGTGCTAACAGGTGACTTCAAGTAGCTATATGCCTTAGACGACTCACCTCCGTCCTTGGAAACTTCAATATGAGTGTTTGAAGTCCCAAGATCCACTGCGAACTTGAACTCTTTGCTTATTTCCTGATCCTTAAACTTCGGTATAATAACACTGTGAACCGAAGTGTCAGCAGATACACGAATATATTCAAAGTTGCTCCCATCTATTGAATATATTGCATTTTTTACAAGTTCGCTTTCACTCTGCCTTAATGAAGGCTTTATGCCTGAGATAATCCGATCGTCATTATAGAAGTTTAGCGTAAAACGCTTAGAACTCAACATGACCAATCCGATTTTATACATTGCTTCTTCTTTTGGACGCTTAAAGCGTACTTTTGGCATTACAAAGCCAGAAATCTTCATCTCATAAACAGAGCCCTTGTTATTTAATACATCTGCGTCTTTACCAGAATCATAATAAGTCCTCGTGTACTCAACGTACTTGCACTGTTTCTTACTACAGATAGGTATGCGTAACTTTACTTCTGCCGATGATTTGGAAAGAGTTGAAATACTAATCATCTGTTTTGAGGTAATGTCGTCATAACTGAAATACTTAAAGAACAAAGGTTTGAGAGGAAGAAGGAAAGTCGCCTCTTCGCCATTCTGTCGGAGATGAGCCGTATAGAAATCCTCCTCATTCAACAAGTATGGCACACGAATAATTTGCGGCTCCAAAAAATCACTGATTGTGAGATATGGCCGCCTGTCGCCACGGAAAGGAAGGGTACGGTCGGCAATCTTTCTTTCATCAAAAGGCGGTGCAGATTTCTGATCGCCCCACTTCTCAGTCAAATATATCAAGTCGCTATAGGTATTGCCTCTATCGATTGGCAATACCAAAATCTGCTCATCACTCTTGGTTGAATCAATCAAGAAATCTGAATTCTCGATGGAAGTTGTGCCAATTAACTTGTACAACTTCTGTCCAAGAACCTCAACAATATCATTCTGAGCGCCATGATTAACGGAGATTGTTCCGAAATTACCGGCCTCATTAGTGTTCAAATTGCGTACCTCCTCACGAAGCTTAGGATTCAGTTCCTGAAATGTGAGTTTGAAATATTCGTCCAACTCCGGAAATACTTTAGCAAAATTTGGATAGCATTTCCTAAACAGGAACAATGATTTCACATACTGGGCATCGCGCTTATAGAGCGGATTATATTCAGAATCAAAAGGCTTGTCGTTTTCAAAAGACAATTCATCTGAAATATCGCTTAAATCATTAGCATTGGAAAAGAACATTGTTGCAGGCGAGGTCGCACCTATGATATTCAACTCCTTTTTGCCATTCTTGTAGTTGAGTATATAGATATTCTGCACGGAATTAAAGTTGTATGCCTGGGCATCGGCCTGCATATACTTAGCAAGGGCATCACCCAAATAGTTATGCCCAGCAATCGAAGAATCAAGCATATCCTTGATACAATTACCAGGTTTCCATGTTATAATTTCAACCTTCTCTCTAAAACGGTCGATATTGAAGAAAATTTCACCTACGTCAAATGCGTCTGAAACCATCTTGTGGAAAATGGTTTGGCCGTCAAGATCTCTGCTTTCACAAACCTCTCTAAAAGCGTTTTTAACCAAATCAATACGAGCAAAGGGTGAAGGAATTGAAGTTATTTCCTTCCTAGCAGTTGCTCCATCGGGATCTAAAATATTCTGGCGGTTGTTACTGTTATAAGGGAACGAAGGTGATGCGTTCCAGTCGGTATAAGTGTTCGGGCCCTCGCCTAATCTAAATATCTTTGACATAACAATTACATTTTAAGTTTATCCTCTGCCATTTTCTTTGTAGCACGTGAATATGTTTCAATAAACAAGCTTGATGCCTTGTCTCCACGAACCTTTCGGGCGGCTCTATTAAGAGCATCATAGAAAGCTTCATAATCTCTCCTGCCCAATCCAAGGAAACCTCCCTGATGAGGCACACGATCTGTCACCAATTCAAAAGGCTTGTCACCACACTCCAAATTAAATAGGTTCAAGGAACGTTTGTTATCGCTCAACTCCTTAAGCCATTCTTTATAAGTCCTTAAGAAGGCCTCCAGTTCTTTGAAATAAGTTGTGGCGTAAAACCTTTCTTTTTTACAGATATTCTCATTTGCTACCAGATTATTCGAAGTTACAAAATTATATTGTGAACTTCCTTCCTGAAGACAATTTGCCATCATTGTCAACTGAGTCATAGGCTTCATGAGTAAACCTTCCGTCACAGGGTAGAATTTACCAAAAGTTACTCCATCATTATTGTTGATGTCACGAATACCAAATTCAAGATTTACATGCTTGTTGGCATAATCGTTATTCATGAAATTGATAGCAGCTGTTGCGGCAATCAGCTCAATTATGTGAGCAGGATTCTTTTGCAAAACTCCGCCGTCGAAATTCTCGTATATATTTCCATCATCCGCAAGATAATATAGCGCATTAATGGATTGATTACCGACCACATTGGTCTCATAATAAGCCAATGCGGAACGAGTCTTGGAAATGAATGTCGATGAATCAATTTCACTAACATCGGATGGCTTTAGCCTAAAATATGGTAAAACAGTTACTGCTCCAATCTGGGCGCTATTAATTATGTTATGATTGGGGAAAGTAGCATCTGTGTCACGTAATGTTTTTAACAGCAGAGGGAAACCGCTTGCACCAGTACCGCCAAAGATCGAACTTATAATAAAAATCTTATCTCCTTCCACAAAAGAATTAGCGAACTGGACAAATTGAGGGGAAGAGACGATTTGGTTCAAGACTACGCTTCCAATATTGGGATTTCCCTTAAAGCCGACCTGCATCTGGGCTGAAAGATTCTTCTCAGAGAACAACATGCTCATCATAGCCTTATTCTCAGGAGACAGAGAAGAATATTCTATGAATTGATCAAAACGTTTATTATCTGTATCTTGAATATGCAATGTATAGTTCTGGACAACCTCGCTAATTTCGGTTCTGAAAAAGCTCGTCTCATTTTTTTCTTGAAAGTCAATGCCCTCACGAATCGTTTTATAGCGGTTCATAAGGGTAACAGTACGAGTCAAATCTGCATTTGTAGAATCCGGATCAATGATAACGGGTACTATTTCATTTGCCTGTATATCTACGCCAGCCGCAGCAAGCATGGTGAGGGAACGAAGGACTCTATAACCCGTTCCACCTATTGCAAAAACATATAATTTCGACATGGTTTATAAGATTTAGAATGGAGTACTCGGACAATTAATACTTAGAGTCTTCCAACCCAAAGATGCTAAGAAGAAAAGGATTGTTGCGTAAATTGCAGAAACAATCCCGAATCCAACAATGTTAGATAGGCCAATTAATAGCTCATCCCCATCTTCATCAACCATCAAGTCACCCAAGAGATAAACCCAGACAACATTGATCAAGAAGACAATGACAGCATTAACAAACAGCATTAATGCCCATTTACTTTTAGTTGACCATGTGGCCCTATCCCAAAACTTATAATAAAAGCCGGGGATCAGACCAACTGAAATAATGGCAGTAACTACGAACATGACATTAAAAAGATTAGTGTCATTTAGGCCATTGACTCCAAGAAGAAAATCATGGAGTTCGTCTCCATATAGGCTTGAAAGGAAGTAATAAATTTCGTCCATATTTTTGTAGTTTGATTTGTTATTTATTAGGAGTTCTTCTTTTTCTGTGATTTGCGGATGTTCGCTTTCTTGTCCAAACGGAACTTCCATCCGGCAAGTATTGGAATTGGTTTATTTTCGACTTTAGGGGTAAAAACTTTGTCTCCGCTTGTAAATGGTGCAGGGTTGTTTACACAGGTGCTTGCAAACGCATCGGAAATGCCTTCAATAATGTATTTGATACCTGTCGTTTTCATGGTCATAGCTGCTGACGCATCGGATAAATCATCATTAGCTTCTTCCAGCCAAAATGGGTAAGGAGGAGGGCAGAAATACAAGTTCACACTTCCTTCATCGGCATTTACTGGCAACGTCAGAGTAAATGCATGGGTGTATTCAGGCTCTTTGGGCAATTCCTGGATGGATTTAATCTTAATGCTTTCCTCCCAGAATGCGACAGAATATAAGCTAGGATCCTTGAGGTACTCCTCATCATGCAGCGTGTACTGAAGGTCCACCTTTGTGATAATGTCAACAGACCTTTTCTGGAGGCGCACATCAAATTGTCCATTGCGTCCCTTCTTCTTCTTGTTCAATACAACGAAAGGAACCTGAGTAAAAGAAGAATATGCATAGTAGTTTTTAACTCCATGTTGAATCTGGCTCTTTGCTACTATACCGTTTGCCGCACTTAATGCCTTTTTGTCTCCTAAAACAAACATGTAGTATGGTCGCTGCTGATCAGTTAAAACAACACTTCCACCAGTATAATAGTATCTGCCTCTGAAACGTGAAGACATGCGGAAAACCTCTATGGCAAAATCTGGATTCTTCTTTAAATAGTTCTCAAATATGGACTTGATTTGGGTCTGCTTTGTATGAAAGAATGCTGCCGCTCCAGAAGGCAAATCCAAAATAGCATCAGTAACAAGTATACTAACACTATTCTTTTCCAGCTGCTTGAGAACCATCCCGAAAATATCTGCAATATCAGTATTTGCCCTATTACCAGGAGAATTATGGAATGTTTCAGGGGACATAGCATTAATAAACTCGTGCAAAGGAGCTGTGTTGTTATAAACACCGCTATTCACAAAATACAATTCTGTTGTATCAGAATGTGTTTGCAGTCCACTAACGTAGCTATAAACAGCATCTTTCAACTCAGATCCATTAAACATATAACCATCCATGCTTCCAGAATTCTCAACATAAAGCTTGATCTTGGAAGGCCTGTTTGATTTCTCTGGCAAGATTTCGTCATAAGAGACAACATATCGACCATCATGGCCACCCTTGATTAAGGGAATCAAGATAACACCAAAGATGATGGCAATTACCAAAGGTAGGTATTTGTTTATTTTCATGATTGTAATTTAAACGAGGTATTAAAAAGTGACTAAACGAATTGCCACAAACCTATTGTACGAGTACGCGTGAAAACGTTGCAAAGGTAACACATTTATTTCTTAAACGCGAAAAAAAAAGAAAGAATGTCAATCTTTTCAAAGAAAACCGTTGTTTTTTTTGTCGTTTTGCAAGTCTTAAATGTCTTTTTTTACAAAATTATACAATTGAGTTAGCAATAAGACAATTAAAAATCGAACCTCCAGATATCAGGATATTGTATTTCGCTCCATTCGAGAAACTATGTTCCAAAGCAATCTTAGCAAGCTACAAGATCAGTTCATATCCAAACACATGTGGTGCCTTGATTGATTTTCAGCATCATTCGGCATTCCTGTTCGGAATAAAGGAAATAGGCCGATTATCAATAGTGGTATTCTAAAAAGAATTGTCAAAACATCGTTGCAAAACAGTTGACAAAGCCTTTTGAACTTCATTTCCTTGCTCCCCAAAAAGAATATCCTTATCCTCTAACATAGAATTGAACCTTTCAATATCCTCTTTTAGATACGAAGCACTTATTTGCTTATTTGAATCTACAAACAATAGCATTTCACAAGTGACCATTTCCCCTCCCATAGTTTTAGCCGTATATTTTTGCACGATTTTAAAACCAGAGGGTTTCTTATTCTGAAGATTTAGATCAGCTATCTCTTGACCTATAGTCTGGATTTGGTTTAGCAAGTCTAAATAAGAGTTTTTCGCTTTCTCAATTTTAAATTCAGCTCCATTTGTCTGGTTTTTATTATAATATGAGGGTTTGTTCATTTCATAAAGATCTTCTTTTCTTTTCAAATCTTTCTTAGCATCATTCAATTTCTCGTAGATACTCGCAGCCTCCTTCAGTTTATCAAAAATGACAGGTGTTTCCAATGGAGCAAATGCTGTATCAACTCTGTATTCGATAGGTCGATAGCTATAAGGAAAATGCAATTGCTCTTTTATACATTTTGCTACGGACTCCTCTAGCTCTCTCACTTGCTTTTCTTGAGTAGCGGAAGACCTGCAAGACACTAAAATTGCACACAGTACAAACAGTGGGATTAGAAATCGTTTCATAAGCTTATTATTTTGGTTTGTGTTGCAAAGATAGGCATTATTTCTTTATTTTGAATAATTTGACAAGGTTGTCAAGTAAAATAAAAAAAAACCACAAATTCGTAACCAAATTTGCAAACCCGAATTAGCATGAAATATTGAGGAACTGCGTGTTGACATATTCTCGGAGACTCGCTGTCCTGACTCTCAAGGAATAACTACTCCCAACTTCTCTAAGCAACTTGTCAGAATAAGCATGATGTCCCTTTAAGCCGGGTGCGGTGGAAGATAGGGCATGAGGTGCCTGGAGGCATCTGCTATACACAAGCCTCCGCAAAAGTACACGCACATCAGCGGAAGGTGCATTTCGCTGTACTGATAACTAAACCAATTTGTATCTAAAACCGAGAGCGGATTCTACAATTCCGCCTAAAACCCGATAAAATGCACCCTTAATTGTGGAAAAACAACCAAAAGGTGTGACTTTTTCAGATATTATTTATATCTTTGCCACGTCTTGTTAATGGTTTTCTTATGTTTGATTTATCGCAGCACAAAGATAAGTGAAATTTTTGACATGACAAACATTAGGGCAACTTTTGTCGCCCTAATTATTCTAATAATTTTTATTAACAATGCTGCGGATTTAGAATATAGATTTATGAAGGTTAAGAAGTTATTTCATAGGGGTAATATAACCCGCCAATATCAGACAAACAACTATTTGTCTCGGTCTTTCATCTACATTGTAGCGGCTTTCGTTTTCCTATCGACTAGTTGCTCCGGCACCAATGAAACAATCGTTGAAGAAAACGAAAACTATAAAATTATAATTGAATCGAATGGTAATAATTCAGTAGATGCAATCGAAAAGTCGTATTACATAATCGATAAAAAAACCGGTTCAAGGTCAATAATAATATCAGACACTTGCAATTCTACATATTTTCGGGTACCAGCTACGACAAGATGCCTGCCGAAAGATTCTATCATGTCTGTAAGATCCGCGAGAATGCTGAATAGTGAGAGTTCTTCTGGATTTCCTAAGGTCCTTGTAGAGTCATCAAATAATAATAACGAGATTTTATCTTATATTGTTTCTCTCGATAGTGATTCTGTCCTGCTGCTCCCAGCCAACAATGGTTATATTGGACAAACGGATTGCGAGGGGCTTCTTATACTTGAGAATTTGAAACCTTATATGCCCAAAAATGATAGTGTTCAATTTAGTGAGTTGATTGCATTTGATGAGTTTGGCACGATAATATCTCGAATGGAAGCCAAGGCTTATAAAAACTGTTCGAGAGAGTTCATACTTGCTGATAAACATTTCGATAAAATTACCTCAAGAGCCTTTCAGTATGGCAATTTTTCTTATCAAAACACAAAACTTCCTTATAGATTTACCGAGCTCTTCACACATCGAGACGATGCGCCATCTCTCATCGTGTTTCTGCATGGATTGGATGCTGTGGGTACAGATAATGAAAAACAGCTAAAGTGGGATATGATTCGTAACATTTATCGATATTTGGCTCAAAAAGACCAACATGCAATTATCTTGGCGCCACAAATACCTGTTGGAAATTGGGATGCCATGGCAACAAAAGTAAAGGCATTAATTGACAACATTATAGATGCTGAAAATGTAGATCGAAGTCGCATTTATATTTGTGGCTACTCTTTAGGTGCTAAAGGGACTTGGTCAATGATCCAGAAATATCCGAATTTCTTTGCTGGAGCACTTTCTGCGGGATCTCCATCTACGCCGCTGACTAATGCTGATCAATACTCAAGAACTCTTTCAACTCCTATCTGGGCTGGAAATGGATCTGCCGAAAAGGATGCTACTGCACAGATGAATAGGCTCAGACAAATGGGAGCAGATGTCAAATACTCTTATAAAAGGGAGTGGGGCCATGGCGAAGCATGTAGTTCTGTTTTTAATGATGAGTGTTTCGATTGGCTATTTAGCCATGTCAAGAAATAACAACCTTTCGAAGGAACGTAATAGTATTGTTTTAATTTGCATGACAACGTTGTCAAATTATACTAGATTATAAAATAAAGGCCTATCTTTGCAACACAAACCAAAACCAACAAACTTATGAAACGATTTCTAACCCCATTGTTTGCATTGTGTGCAATTTTAGTGTCTTGCCAGTCACCCACTCAACAAGAGCGGGCAGAGGCGTTTGCTGCTGATTATATTAAGAAGCAGCTGTTCTTCCCTGATAGTTACCAGCCAATCGAATGTTATGTAGATACCGCATTCGCTCCATTAGAAACACCTGAAGTTTTCGAGAAATTGAAGAAACTTGCAAGCATTTACGAAAAAATGGAAGATGCAGAGAAAGATATGAAACGCAAGGAGGATCATTATGAGATGTATAAATCCTTTGGTTCATATAGTTCCTATAATGTGTATCAGACAAAAGAAGCGAAGGCGGAATTTGACAAAGCGCAAACGCTGTACTCTTCCTTATTCGATCAATTTAAATCCTTAGGGGAAGAGATAGCTGATCTGAATGAACAGCCGAAGAAACCATATGGGTTAAAAATCGCCCAAACCTATAAGGCTCAAACCAATGGTGGACAAACAGTCTCCTCGGCTGTACTATTGCTTGTGGATTATGACATGAAGAAAGTTTTGGCGGCATACGGAGATGAGGAAATCGGAATGGTAATGTCTCTGTCAGCGAAAATAAACGATCTTACTATGCAGCAAGGATATTAAGGCTAAATGCCTCTGCCATATTCTTGCCAAGGTGTTTTGACAATTTGTTAGGACAAGACTATGAAAAGACTGCTATTGATAATCGGTTTGCTTTCGCTGTTCCAAACAGGAACGCCGAATGATACTGAAATCAATCAAGACACAACATACGTTTGGATTTGTACAGGCTCTGGTGCATACGCATACCATTCGAGTCGAAGCTGTAGCGGACTCAACAATTGCCGAGATGATATTGTCAAGGTAACCTTGCATGACGCTATTACAGATTGGCATCGTCGCCCTTGTAAAAAGTGCTATTGATATTTATTTGAATTAAGGATTATAGACATGAAACCGATAGTAAAACTCATTGTAGCTATACTGCTGATACTCTGTTTGGCGAATATGCCCTACGGGTTCTATACATTGGTGCGATTTGTGGCAGCGTGTGCCTTTGCCTATTTCTCGTACGACTACTTCAAGGCCAACAAGGATGGGCTTGGCTTCACCTTCGCTGCTCTTGCTGTATTGTTCCAGCCCTTCTTCAAGCTATCATTAGGAAGAGCTATTTGGAACATCGTTGATGTAATTGTCGCAGTCGGTCTCGTATATCTTGTCGTGATCGCTTTTAAGAAGAAGAGATAGCTGTACCACCTGTAGCGGAATGAAATGTACCGGGCATAACGGTTTCAAATGTACCACCCGCAGCGGAAACAAATGTACCACCCTCAGTGGCCTCCTCTAGGTCGTTTTTCTGTAAGCATTCGGCAAACCCCGTATCGACATTCAAAGGCATTCAAAGACGGGTTTCGTTAGTGCAGGATGGCGTTGGACTCAATACAAAATAGTGTGGAGATATTCGGCCCTGAAAGAAATGTTGTCTTGCAACTTATTCTGTTGGATGTGTAAGTGGTCAAAAAGGGACAGGAAATTAAGAATTTTCATTAAATGTATAACATTTTTGGCAAAATATTTTGGAAATTGCCAAAAATGTTATATATTTGCACCCATAAAATAGTGTTTTAAAAAAGATGACAGCAACTGAGAGAATTTTAACTTATGCGTCCATGCAAGGTCAACCTTTCCGCAAACGCGACCTATTGGATTCTTTGGGTACTCAAATTGTATCCGAAGCAACCGCTAATGTATTGCTGTCGCGTCTAGTCGAACAAGGGAAATTGGTTAAAGTTGGACATGGCCTCTATTCACTTGCCGAGAAAGGTAAACAATCTTTTTTATATAAGCCTTCCGAAGGTGAAAAAGAAATAGCAAGAATTATCAAAGAGAAATTCCCTTTTGCAGAATTTTGTATTTGGAAACCTTCCGTGTTGATACCTTATATGCGGCACATACCTGCATTGGGTATGACATTTGTTGATGTGGAACGAACTGCTATGGAATCGGTCTTTTTCTTTCTGCAAGGAGCTGCCCTAGAAATCCCAATTCTTCTCAACCCAACTCCACTGGAAATTGAAAGGTATATTACCACGGATAAAGTATTGATTGTTCGTCCATTGATAATCGAAGCACCTTTAACCCTTGTTGATAATACACCTGTTCCCACCTTGGAAAAGATTCTCGTTGATTCAGCAGGAGACAAAGAATTGAGTTTTGCACAAGGAGCTGAACTTTTCACTATATTTGAAAACGCTTTTAACTTGAACGACATAAATGTCAGCCGTATGCTTCGATATGCCTCACGCCGCAATCGAAAGGAACAGATTATAAAAATCATTAACACTCAAAAGTCATGATACATCCTGATAGCAGGTCTTTGGCATGGATAGAGCAAGTCGCCAAGGAGAATCATGTGAAAGACTTGTCTTTGGCAGAAAAGGCCATCAGGGCGTTCTCATTGCTCGAAGCATTGGTCCGTTCTGGATGTCCACTTCTTTTCAAAGGAGGAACCGCCGAAATGCTGCATATGAATAGCGCCAAACGTCTCTCCATAGATATCGATATTATTTGTCCTCCAGGCACACGTATAGAAGACTATCTTAAGGTCTATTCGAAAGACTATGGCTTTGTAGATGTGGAATTGGTGGATCGTGTTTCCCGAATTGACATTCCCAAAAAACATGCAAAGTATTACTATGAAGTTTCTTATCCCTCAGGAATTAAACAAGATAAAATATTGTTGGATGTTCTTTTTGAAGAAAACCACTATACACAAGTCGTGTCACTCCCAATTCAAAGTCCTTTTTTGAAGACAGAGGGAGATCCTGTGATGGTCAATCTGCCAAGTTATCAAGACATGCTCGGAGACAAACTAACTGCCTTCGCGCCACATACCACTGGCATTCCATTCTTTAAAGGAGCGAGAGACTGCTCTATGGAAATCATTAAGCAACTATTTGATGTAGCTTCTCTCTTTGACCGAACATACGATTTGAGCATTACAAAAGAAACATTCCGTAACCTTGTTACCATTGAACTACTTTATCGCAATTGTGATTCTCTAAGTTTACAAGATGTACTTGATGACATCTTCAATACCTCTCGATGCATTTGTCTTAGAGGGATTGAGAACACAGAAGAGTTTAGATTGCTTCAGAATGGCATTGGCCGAGTTCGCAGCTACATTCACAGTGAAAACTACAATCTTGATAGTGCTATCATCAATGCTTCGAAAGCCGCTTATCTCAGCAAACTTTTAGAGAAAGGAATTTCGGAAGTCCAGCATTTCTCTGCTAACGAAATTTCACAACTTTCTGATGCAATCATAAAAGAACCACTGCCCTCTAAATTTAACAAATTTAAGAAGAGCAATATTGAGGCTTTTTACTATTGGAATGAAATCCAAAAGCTGATGTAATGTGAGTAATCTAATGAGGTGATCATCCTGTGCGTATGGGGATGCGGTGCTTATTGAAACCCCATTGCGATTGTCTCGAAACTATTTGCTGAGTGCCTGAAGGACTACCATTTCCCAATCGTGGTTTTTGCCTTGGGTAAAACGATGAGTGTGCAGCGCTCCTCTTCACATGCGTTTACCTTTTCCACTAAACATCACATAAGATTGTAACAATAAAGAGAACAATACAAAAATGGAAATCAAGATTACAGTTATCAAGTTCGAGACGGTGAATGGACGGAAGACAGGGAAGTCTTTCAGATTTGGCATGGATCCGAAAATGATGGCCAAATACAAAACGGAGGCCACTGTCAGAAAGAAGATTGAGGAATATGTCGCTAAGAATGGCGTATTCAAGAGGGAGGAGCTGAAGGACCTGAGATATGACATGAAGGAGTTCCTCGAAGAATGGAGGAAACAGCTGCCTATCGTTGAGGAGGAAGAATTGATGAACCGCGAAGAATCTGTCAACAACCCTGAAAGCAGAGTGACACCTGATGCTATCACAAGACTGGCCAACAATGAAATCTTTGTTTTCGGGTCAAACGAACAAGGCCTGCATTATGGCGGTGCTGCTCGATATGCTCTCGATCATTTCGGAGCTATCATGGGACAAGGCGTTGGACCCCAGGGAAAGTGCTATGCCATTCCTTCCATGGGCGGTCTTGCCTCGATGGGCGAAGCTATCAGGCAGTTCTGTGAATACGCAAAAGCACACCCTGAGAAGAGATTCCTGGTCACTCCCATCGGATGTGGTATTGCCGGATACACTCCCATTGAAGTCGCCCCTCTATTCGAATGCTGTCGCGATGTCGAAAACATCTCCCTACCTGCCGCCTTCTGGGACTTGCTATGAACACAATAGGCGCTACGGATTGAGCGGATTAAACGGATTGGTTATTTGGCACGGGAATAGAGAAATCCGATAAATCTGGATAATCCGTAGAGATGTCTTAACGTTAATGACCGTGTAATGAATCGTTAATTATTCGTTAATGATATTTATAAGAAAAAAACTTTTGGAGGTGAAAAAAGCCTGCGGCAGAAAAAGCTGTTTGGATCCCGATTTTCTTGTCAGGAATTGGAGAATTATTGAATAAGGAGGGATGAGTAGAATGAAATAAGCCGGATATTTGCAGATTTTTGGACAAATGTTTGCTTATTTCATTTTTTAATCTTATTTTTGCAGCGTACTATTCGAAATAACTTAAACAAATCTAGGATATGGCTACTTATACTATTACATTGGACGAACGGACGAACACGGGAAAGGCCCTGAAAGAATATCTGCAATCTTTGGGCGTTCTTGTTAAAAAAATCTCTTCTAGTACGAAGGATGACGAAGAGCAGGAAGATGTTTCTGCTCCCGAGTCTGATACCCTTACCAAAGAGGAGCTTATAGCTATTCAGAAGGGGCTCGATGACATTAAGAACGGAAGAACTACGAAGATCAAAGATGTCAATAATATATGGGAAAGTATTCTGTAGAAATTACCGAGACTGCCAGAGAAGACCTCCAGCG
>JAEEGJ010007529.1_pt1 | contig 31124 bp, 28 predicted proteins | sample 8958761 | NCBI WGS metagenome assembly JAEEGJ01 (sample SAMN16246546, study PRJNA631951) | gut metagenome | biome: gut microbiome; feature: rumen; material: RS-attached | host: Bos | place: Iran: Karaj | collected 2018-10
GAAAATCCTGAAATCCATATCTTATAAGTCGCTGCAGGATTTTGAAAAGGACATATACAATGGTATCAAAAAGCGGATGAATAACAACGATAGTAAAGTTTTCAAACTATGATTTGGCATATATTAGGCATATTGGCATTCGTCGTGATATATAATATTTATCGCTACTATCATGAGGATGACAGCTATGAATATAGTCCTGTGGTAACGGACACGTCAGATAACAATCAAATAACTGAAGCAAATATGGAAGAAACAATTAGCACAAGGCAATTGGCTTTGAAGACAATTGAGAATATTGGAAGTACCCCACAATACACAGAAGAAGGCAGAATTCAATTTGAATATCAGGGTGTGGTATTCCTGATGGAGGCTGTCAATGACTGCGCATTCGTGAATCTTATATGGCCCTGGTGCTATAGCTTCTCCAAATTCGATATTGACGAGTTTGCACGGGTTCAGAAGGTGGTAAACATTATCAATGGGAGAGGAACGGCATCTGTCTTCTATGGTATCACTGACTCTGACGACGTGGCAGTACATATCAAGAAACATTTTCTGTTAGTTTCTCAGATCCCAGACATAGAGGGTTATCTAAAACTGATGCTGGATAGCTTTTTCCAAACGGCCAGAACATTAGATGTGGAAATTGAGAAATGCAGATTGCAAGAATGTGAGAAATAATTTGTAACTTTGCAGTTGGATAGAACAACAGAAGATATGAAAAAGAGTATTTTTAGCGTGATGGGCGTGATGTTAGTCGCGTGTATGGCGATGTCGTGTCAGAAAGGAAGTACAGTGAAGGGTGAGGTAAAAACAACAGCAGAGGGAGATGGCACAGGAATCTCCGCTGAGGATAGAGCCGAGTTTATCAGGGTGTTTGAGGATTATCTCAGCTATAGCAAGGAATATGCTGACTCCGCAGCTAAGAAGGCTGGGGCAACACCTATAGGCGAGCTTCCTGCCAATCCAAAGGCAGAGGCGCATTATCAGCAGAACAGGGTGCATGGTGATTCTCTGATGCACAAGTGTATAGCCTTGCTAAAAAACAAACAAGACAGGGAGTTGTTACGTTTGCTGGAAGCAGAACGTGTCAATATCTATACTTATCCAGGAAACACGATAGATAACGAGCTGAATCTGGGCTGGATTGTAGAAAATCTGTATAAAGAGGAGTACAAAGAGAATGAGGATAGTTTCTACATAAAGATGCTTCCTTGGTATGAATTCAGCGTGTTACACATGGAGATGCTGAAGATGCTGGGGAAGGGTGATCATCCTGAGTATGAAACGACACTGGGGGTACTATTTTTAGCATATAAACATACAGGAGATAAGGAGAAAATGCGAGAGACATTACAGAAGATTATCGAGACAGGGAAAAATAATCCCGACAGTCAATACTATGATGTAGCTATCGAAGCTCTTGAAGAATTGGAGAGCGAGGGAAGAGACAGCAACTATGTTATTGCTCCGCAAGGCTTGTGAAGATTTGGTGATATCGAAAAATATTCGTACCTTCGCAGCATAATAGAAGAAAAGGACGACATGGATGGGATTTTAGACTTTGGGCCCGTGGAGGACCAGATGCAGAACATCATCAAGGTGATTGGTGTAGGCGGTGGCGGATGTAATGCCGTGAGCCGTATGTTTGACGAGGGTATTCAGGGCGTTTCGTTTGCCGTGCTGAATACGGACAGTGCGTCGCTGGCTCATTCGCCAGTGCCTGTGAAGCTACAGTTAGGGGCGGGCCTGGGAGCCGGTGCGAAGCCGGAGATAGGACGTGCGGAGGCTGAGAGCAGTCTGGACAGCATAGAACGGCTGCTGGACGACCAGACGAAGATGGTGTTTGTGACAGCGACGATGGGTGGTGGAACAGGAACGGGTGCAGCACCTGTGGTGGCGCGTGTGGCCAAGGACCGTGGTCTGCTGACCATCGGTGTGGTGACGATTCCATTCTACTTTGAACACCGACGGAAAATCATCAAGGCGCTGAAGGGTGTGGACGAGTTGCGCAAGAACGTGGATGCGATGCTGATAGTGAACAACGAACGCCTGTGTGACGTGTACTCGGACTCGACGATGTCGCTGAAGGATGCGCTGGCAGAGGCGGACAACGTGCTGAAGAATGCGGTGAAGGGTATCTCGGAACTGATCACCATCAGTTCGGCAGGGAATATCAATCTGGACTTCCGCGACGTAGAGACGACGATGCGCAACGGTGGCGGTGCCATCATGGCCATAGGACGTGCAGGGGGCGAACAGCGCGTGGAGCGTGCCATCCTGGACGCGCTGGACTCTCCGCTCTTGCATGGCAGCGACATCAACCGTGCGAAGCGTATTCTATTCAATATCTATGCCAGCGACGAGACGCCGATACGCATCACGGAGATGCAGGAGATAGACGAGTTTTTCGAACAGCTGGATCCGGACATCGACGTCATCTGGGGTACGTCGACAGACAACTCATTAGGCGAGGATGCGAAGGTCATCATCCTGGCAACGGACATGAACCATGAGCTGAGTGTGGAAAGACCTGTGGAGGAGGACGACGAGGAGCACTATGCCCAACTGATCAACACGCTGTACCAGCCACTGGCAAAGCCTAAGGAGGAGCCTGTGGCAGAGCCCGTATTCGAAGTGGAGCCAGCACCAGTGCCTGAACCTGCCATCACTGAGGCTTCGGACGATGAAGAGGTAAGCGAAGAAGACAAGCCTGTGGTGAAGAAACCTGTCGTGGAGGAGCCTCAGCCTACGACGACGCTGGGAAAATGGAAGAGTTGGCTGAACAAAAAGCTGGGTGAGATGATCAGCGAAGAGGACTATTAGCGGTATGCCGGACTTGTACGAAACACATGAACAGATGGCTGAGGAGCTGGGAGAACTGGTCCGGCTGCTGGAGGCTGAAGGACGCACGGACCTGGTGCTCCAGGCTCTTGGCGTGTCGATGATAGAGAAGCTGCGCCTGGAAGCTGCGAAGCGGAAACTGCAGCCTCTCCGCATCACTCGCGACTACCGATTCCTGGTGGGACAGCAGGAGGTGGAGCTGCAACCAGTACACAAGGCGGTGTACCTGTTGTTTCTGGCACATCCGGAGGGCATCGAGTTCAAACGGCTGGCAAACTATCGTGAGGAGCTGACACGCTACTACATGGCGACAGCAAAGCTGCTGGACAAGGAGAAAATAGTTGATGGCGTCGCCCACCTGGTGAATCCATTGGACAACGCCATCAATGAGAAATGCTCGCGCATCAAGAAGGTTTTTCTGGAGCTGATGGACGAATACTCAGCCAGCTACTACATCATCAGCGGACACACGCAGAAGCACATTGCAGGCTCTGCACGTGTGTGGTACGAACGTCTGAAGGTGATCACACTGCCCAGGGCATTAGTGATCAACGAGACAGAACCCTGAACCGATTTACATACGCTCAGGCACCTCGATGCCGAGGAGGGCCATACCGTTCTTAATGATCTTGGCAACATTGCGTGCCAGGACAAGACGGAAGGCTCGGATGTTAGCATCGGGCTCGTTGAGGATCGAGTAGTCGTGATAGAACTGGTTGAAGACCTTCGTGAGCTCGTAGCAGTAGTTGGCAATGCCTGAGGGCGAGTAGTCCTTGCCAGCCTGTTCGACAGCAGCACCGTATTCGCTGAGTTTCTGGATGAGTTCGATTTCTTTGGTGTTGGGTGTCAGGTGTTGGATGATGGCACCTGATTCCTCTGCCTTGCGGAGAATGGAGCGGATGCGGGCGTAGGTGTACTGGATGAAGGGTCCGGTGTTGCCATTGAAGTCGATAGACTCCTCAGGATTGAAGAGCATGTTTTTGCGTGCGTCGACCTTGAGGATGAAGTACTTCAGGGCACCCATACCCACGATGCGGGCTATCTCGCGACGCTCTTCCTCAGTCATATCGTTGAACTTACCCAATTCCATAGAGGTCTTATAGGCATCTTCAACCATGAGCTCCATGAGGTCGTCGGCATCGACAACCGTTCCCTCACGGCTCTTCATCTTGCCATTGGGGAGCTCGACCATACCGTATGAGAAATGGACAAGTTCCTTGCCCCACTTGAAGCCCAGACGATCCAAGAGGATGGAGAGCACCTGGAAGTGGTAGTTCTGCTCGTTGCCCACGACATAAATCATCTTGTCGATAGGGAAGTCCTGGAAGCGCATCTCAGCAGTACCGATGTCCTGAGTCATATAGACAGAAGTGCCATCACTACGGAGCAAGAGCTTCTGATCGAGACCCTCGTTGGTAAGGTCAGCCCATACGGAGTTGTCGTCGTGACGCTCGAAGAGGCCCTTGGCGAGACCTTCCTCAACCTTGGCTTTACCCTTGAGGTAGGTCTGTGACTCGTAATATATCTTGTCGAAAGAGACACCCATCTTCTGGTAGGTCTCGTCGAAACCGGCATAGACCCAGTTGTTCATCTTCTCCCACAGGGCACGCACCTCGGGGTCGTTATTCTCCCATTTGACGAGCATCTCGTGGGCCTCCTTGATGAGGGGAGCTTCCTGCTTGGCCTTTTCTTCGGCTTTGTCAGCAGGTAAACCATCGGCCACGAATTGTCCGGCCAATGCCTTCACCTCCTCGCGGTAGTGCTTGTCGAAGAGCACGTAGTAGTCGCCAATGAGGTGGTCGCCCTTCTTGCCAGAAGACTCTGGAGTCTCGCCATTGCCCCACTTCAGCCAGGCGAGCATGGACTTGCAGATATGGATGCCACGATCGTTGACGATGTTGGTCTTGACGACACGGTTGCCATTGGCAGCCATGATTTGTGCCAGCGACCAGCCCAGCAGGTTGTTGCGGACGTGGCCCAGGTGGAGGGGCTTGTTGGTGTTGGGGGATGAGTATTCGATCATGACGAGCGGGGATTGCGTGCCACACTTCGACCCAGAGGTCGAAGAACGCTCGTCCACCCGGCTTTCGCCGTAGTGGGCGTCCTGATCGATGGCGGAGAGGAGCTGGAGCCAGGCAGTATCAGCGATGCTAAGGTTCAGGAATCCCTTCACCACGTTGAACTTGCTGATGGCGTCACAATGGTCTACCAGATACTGGCCTATCTCCTGTCCGGTCTGCTCAGGACTCTTCTTAGCAGCCTTTACAAAGGGAAATACAACTAATGTCAGGTTACCCTCAAACTCACTTCTTGTCTTCTGCAGCTGCAGCATCTTTTCACTGGCATCCATGCCATAGAGTGCCTTCACGGCTTCGCCTGCAGCTTGACTGATTAATGCTTCTATATTCATGTTGTTTCGAAATTTGGGTGCAAAGGTACGAAAAGTCGAGGGCAAAACAAAGAAAATTTTTCATTTTTTGCCGAGACAAAGTATCTTTGCGCTCGAAAGAGCGGGGAAAAGGAACGCCGACACACGCTTGTTGCGAAGTGCCGGCTTCTTTGGAATTATCCTCTCATCCTCTGTCTCCACTATCCTAAATATAAAGGCTGAAAGATGGATTAGTGTATTACGACGAGGATATCGATGAGTACTTGTTCCGCTTGCAAAAGTAACCATTTTTAGCGAGAGTATATTTATAAAATTTGAACTATTATTTGTAAATATACGAACAAACGACGTTTCTTGTAAAAAAATGCCACTTTGTTTGTACGTTTCATAAATAATATGTACTTTTGCAAAGCATTAACACCTAAAACATGGAACAGACTTATATATATAGCCTTGATGAGCTTATTCAGTGCAACCATTTCCACCATCAGTATGGCTCTGCACTGGCATGTTTCCCTGTCGATGGTCACCTGCTACAGACTTACATTCAACCTGGCACACTGCCCAGCTTCATTACCATTATCCTGGTGACAGGGGGCGTAGAGCACTACCTCTTTAACAATCAGGAGATAGAGCTGAAGGCCAATGACCTCTTAGTAAAACTGCCCTACGACTCGTTTTCCTTCAAGTCGTTCTCAAAGGATGCGTCCTCGCTGCATCTGCTCATCGAGAAGAACTACTCCGACGACCTCGTTGTCCAAAATAAGCGGTTGCCTGAGGTAGACTACCTGGACATCTTCACCACCTTCCCCATATTTCATTTGTCTGATGACAAGGCTGAAGAGTTCCGGAACGTGCTCAGCCATATCTATCACACCATCGAGCGCCCTCACCTCTACAAACAGGAATTGCTGACCCACCAGCTCTTTTTCTGTCAGCTACTGCTGGCTGAACTGGTGGCGGGTATCGAGATTAATGCCAACGACCTGAAACACAAAGACAATATCCTGAAGTATTTCCTCCATCTGGCATCACGCCATTTCAGGAAAGAGCGACAGGTGCAGTTCTATGCCGACCAACTGAATATCAGTCCCACATACCTCTCACGTACCGTAAAGGAACTGACAGGGAATACCGTCTACAGTTTCCTCTCCCATTTCCTGTACAGCGAGATATGCATACAGTTACGGACTACGGAGAAACCCATCAACGAGATTGCTGACGAACTGCACTTCAACGACCAGTCGGCACTGACCAATTTCTTCCGTAGCAGGGCAGGTGTCAGTCCGCTGGCTTATCGCAAGGGGAGACGTCCTGCTTAAGATTCCCTTTGAGAAACCATGATTTTCCGCCACTTAAACCATCCTGCAATGGCTATAACGACGTAAAGGGCATACAGCGATGCCTTGAAGGGGATGTCCTTATAGAAGTACAATATGCTCGTCACCACATCGACAGCAATCCAGATGAACCACTGCTCGAGGTATTTGTGGGCCAGTGCCCAGATGCCTACGATGCTGAGGGCTGTGGTAAAGGAGTCTGCCAGGGGTACATTGCTATTGGTGAAGGTCACCAGCAGCCAGTAGATGAAGGCCCAGATGGCAGCAATGAGCAAGAGCCAGGGCAGTACGAGACGACGTGGGAAGAGACTTATTGCTATTGGCTTTTGGCTATTAGCTTTTGGTTTAATCCATCGCCACCAGCCATACACCGTCATTGCCAGATAGTAGAACTCCATGCCACAGTCGGCATAGAGTCCTTTCTGATAATAGAGTATGATACCCAGCGACTGCATGAGGAATCCCACGAGCCACATCCATACGCTGGCCCTATATTCCAGCAGGATATACGCCAGTCCGAGGACTGTCGTGGTGATGTCTAGCCAATGCTCCGCCAGGAAGGTAATCATCATTTCTAATTCCTAATTACTAATTCCTCATTTAAAAGCGTAGCGTCACATTTCCCATCATGGTGAATCCAGCCATCGGGATGAAGCCAATCTGGTAGTAGCGATTCTCGTTGGGATGGGTATCGCTGAGGATAGCGGAGTACACCCAGCCACTGGCAGCATAATGCTTGTTGAACACATTGTTCAGGTTTAGTCCGAAGACGGCTTCCTTCAGTACCTTCTTTGGCTTCCAGCTATAGCTCATGCTGATGTTCGAGACGCTATAGGAAGGCAGGGAACGGTCCTTACACTCGGTGTTGTCAAGATACTGGCGCGAAACGAAGTTGGTGTGCCACACAGCCTGCCAGCCTTTATAGTGCAGATTGATGAAACCATTGAGGATGGTGGAAGGGCTGAAAGCCAGCGTCGAGTTGTCGTAGTGGATGGTGGTGTAGTCGCCCCAGTCCACCTGTACCTGTTCGTCGAAGTCCTTGATACGGTTCTTGCTCAGTGCCGCATTACCCTCGACGGTGAGCCACGAGGTGGGATCGACACCAGCCTGCAGCTCGAGTCCCAGACGATAAGAATCCTTGATATTGGTGGTCAGGTTTTCACCGATGTCGCTGACCTCTCCCGTCTGTACGAACTGATCCTTGTAGTCCATATAATAAAGGTTCGCGCCCACGCGCCAGAAGTCACCATTGTAGGTATAGCCCAGCTCGTAGTCCATCAACTGCTCAGCCTTGGGAGCAGGATAGGAGCCGTTGTCAGTGAAGTTGTTACGCTCAGGCTCACGATGGCTCATGGCTACCGAGCCATAGGCGCGATGCCCATTGAGCGTCCACGAGAAGCCAGCCTTCGGATTGAGGAAGTCGTACTTCTGATTGATGTCGAGCCAGTGCTTCTGGAGCTCTCCATTGTCATCGGTATAGTATTTGTCGTTGTAGCCATCGGTCTTGAAACCCACATGGCGATACTGCACATCGGCGAAGACATCCCACTGGTCGTTGATGCTATAGGCAGCTTTCAGAAACACGTTGCCATCGAGCTTATGGGCAGGAGAATCGTAATAGCGATAGTCGCCATTGGCCAGCAGACTCTTACTCAGCTCAGCATGTTTCACGTAGGTCAGGTAGCCGAAATGGGAGCCATCATAATTCTGCAAAGACAGTCCACCAACGACATCCCAAGCATCATTCTTGTAGTTGGCGTTCCACACCAAGCCATAGGTGTGTTGCGTAAGACCCTTCTTGCGCACGAAGTCGGTTTTCTTTACCTTGTTGCCTTCATTATCTTTGAACGTCAGACCATACTTGGCCAGTTTGTTGTTCTGACGGAACTCCTCGTAGTAGCCATAGCCATAGGTATAGTGCAGCGAAGCCGACGTCGACCAGTGTTCATTTGCCTTCAGTGCAAACGACAGGATATTATGGTTCTGCCAAAAGTTGTCCGTGGTCTTGTCCCAGAAGCTGCCATCAGCCATCTGGTAGCGTGCCGTCTGGTAGTTGCCATTGGCATCCTTGACAAAGAGACCGTCGTCGCCAGTCACGAGGTATTCGTAGAGCGAATTGAACTTACCCAGTCCCACGTTCCACATATCCTGATAGTCCTTGATACCAGTCTTCGCCGTATAGCTCCACGAGCCATCATCATAGCTGCCATCCATCAGCGAGTAGTCGTTGTTGCCTGCTGTCACACCATTCCATGCCTGACCCGTACGTTCGAAGTTGCCGATATTCTTGTATCTGACGGTAAAACCGTCAGATACATAGGTGAGGCCACCATAGTACGAACCTGAGCGTCCGCTGGTACCATGCAGAAAACCATCGGTATGCGTCTCGTGATAGGCACCATCGAGAATCCAGTGCTTTCCCAACAGACCCGTCGAGAACTTGCCACCAAAGTTATATGTATTGTACGAGCCATACGAGAAACTGGCCTCGCCACCCATGGTCTGCGAAGGTGTGGCAGACGAGAGGGCCACCGTACCACCAAAGGCGCCATCGCCATTGGTTGATGTTCCCACGCCACGCTGAATCTGCACGGATCCCAGCAATGAACCATACGAGTTCATGTTAGCCCAGAATACACACTGGTCTTCAGGGGAGTTGAGGGATACGCCATCGAGCGTCACATTGATACGTGAGTCGCCAGCACCACGAATGCGCATATAGGTCGTACCCGTTCCCATACCGTTTTCACTCCACGCCAGTACGCCAGGCGTCTGCGAAAAGAGGAACGGCAGTTCCTTTCCCGTCTTTGAAAATTCGCCTAACTCTTTCTTCTTGATGTTGGCAATGGCAAACGGTGCATTCTTCTGCGCACGTACACCTTTGACTATTACCTCTTGCAACTGCTCCACCTGTGTGGAGTCATACAACGCTTTGACATTCTGTCCATTCACTGCTGCTGCACAGAACAGTGCAACAACACCCATTAAATTCTTCTTCATCATTCTTTTTTATTTATCCCTACGCCGGCATTACCCGTATCAGGTTTAGAGGGTATTATCTCAGCTGCCAAACAGGTCAGCACCCCTTAATAACTATTCGTGTTTGAAAAGCCTATAAAACGGGCCTTCCGCCCTTTGTGCCGCGAGCGGGACTCGAACCCGCACAGCTGCAATAGCCAAGGGATTTTAAGTCCCTCGTGTCTACCATTCCACCATCGCGGCAGCAGACTTTTTTCAAAATCGTGTGCAAAGGTACAAAGAAAAATTAAAAATTAAAAATTAAAAATTAAAAATTTGCTTCCGCAATAGAAAAATTCCTGCATTTACCGCTTGGTACCTACAGAAATGAAGCCATAAGGACCTGTGGTAGATGCCAGATACTTCTGCAAGCCTGTGTCGCCCTCTTCACCATTCTGGATGATTCCACCATTGTTGAGGTCGTACTTCTTGCCACACTTCCTACAGGTAGCAATACCACTGGAGTCCATGATAACAGGATAATTGGGACTGATGGTATTGTTTTCCCTGCGTACGCAATTGGGACATTGTACATCGTAAGCCACAAAACCACCATAAGGCTGGGTATTCAGAATCTGAAAGCCCACAATGATACCATTGTTGATGCCAATGACAAACTGGCTGTTGGACTGCTGTTCCATCGCTGTCTCCACCTTCTGGCTTGACATGCCGTGATTGTTCTGGAAGTTGAGGTATTTCACCCCGCCCTGTGTCGATTCCCAAATCTTACAATATACCCCTCGCGAATCAGCAGTCATCGCCGATGCCAGCGTCGCATCGAGATAGACGGCATTGTTATAGGCAAAGCGACAAGGCCACGTGCTGTACTCCCCCTCTGCTTCGCAGGAGAAAAGTAAAAAGGTGAAAAAGTAAAGAGGTATAAAGAAATATCTCCGTATCATCATCATCGAACCATTGTTTACCCTTATATTATTCGGCTATCAGCTGCTTTTCAGCTTCGATGACACGCTCGAAGGCGAACCCTTCGAGCACACTGTCCATGAGAGCCTGTATGCGGTCGTTGCAGAGGTTGCCGATAGAGCCCTCGTGGGTGTGGTGGATGTTCTTATCTGGCGTAAAGGTACCTGCCTCTATGTCGAGTCCCACCTTCTTGTAGGCATCGCGGAAGGGCAGGCCTTCTGCTGCAAGGCGATTAACTGTTTCGACGCTGAACATGGGGTCATACATAGGGTTGTCGAGGATGTCCTCGCGTACCTCTATCTTATTAACGATATAGGCAGCCATCTGCAAACAGTCCTTCAATTCGTCGAAGGCAGGCAAAAAGACCTCCTTGATAATCTGCAGGTCACGGAAGTATCCCACAGGGAGATTATTCATGATGAGTGTTACCTGCTGGGGGAGAGCCTGCAGTTTGTTACACTTGGCACGGATGAGTTCGAATACATCCGGATTCTTCTTATGCGGCATGATGCTCGACCCCGTCGTACACTCCTTGGGCAACTTAACGAACGAGAAGTTCTGAGAGTTGAACAGGCAGGCATCGAAAGCCATTTTAGCCAGTGTGCCAGCGATGGTGGCAATGGCGAAACCTACGTTGCGCTCCGTCTTGCCACGTCCCATCTGGGCATACACCACATTATAGTCCATGGAGTCGAAGCCCAACAGATCTGTCGTCATCTGACGATTCAGGGGGAAAGAGGAGCCATAGCCGGCTGCAGAACCCAAAGGATTGCGATTGGTCATTTTATAGGCCGCCTGGAGGAACAGCATGTCGTCCGTCAGACTCTCGGCATAGGCGCCAAACCACAGGCCAAACGATGAAGGCATCGCTATCTGCAGATGGGTATAGCCAGGCATGAGCACTGCTTTATACTGCTCGCTCTTCTGAATGAGTTCATCGAACAGCACTTTCACGCTGTCAGCAACCTCCATCAGTTCATGGCGTGTAAACAGCTTCAGGTCTACCAGCACCTGGTCGTTGCGCGAACGTCCCGAGTGAATCTTTTTTCCCATATCACCCAGTTTGCGCGTCAGCATCAGTTCCACCTGCGAATGAACATCCTCGACACCATCCTCGATGACGAATTCACCACGTTCACAGATGGCATAGATGTTCTTCAACTCTGCCAGCAGCAAGGGTAACTCGTCCTTGCCAATCAGACCGATGCTCTCGAGCATGGTGATATGGGCCATCGAACCCAGCACGTCGTACTTCGCCAGATAGAGATCCATCTCACGGTCGCGACCAACGGTGAAGCGCTCAATCTCGGCATTCACCTCGAAATTCTTTTCCCAAAGCTTGTTTGCCATAGTTTATTTTTTCGTTATATCGTTATAACGTTATAACGTCATATTGTTTATTATACAAAAGGAATCTGCGAAAGCGCATCAGCGATTTTCTCTACACCATCCTGCAGAGGACCAGCCACCATTCCTTTCAGCATGAAGGGGATGTCAGCCTTGACAGTGACACGCATCTTGCTCTCCGTAGCCGTTACTGGCAATACCTGAATCCACAAGTTGAAGGGCATAGGCGACTGTTCCGTCTCGAATTTCACGCACTTATTCTCCTCGCGCTCGATGATGCGCAGCTTGATGAGACCAACGGGAGCCACACTGACCTGCACAGAATCCTTATCGAACTGGAAATCCTGTAACTTATCCTCAGGGACACGGTCGCGGACACGCTCCAGATTGCTGAGGTCACTGATATTGCGATACACATCCTCTACGGGATATGCGATTTGCTTTACACTACTTTCAAATTTTGTCATAATTCTTTAAACTTTGAACTTTATAGTTACTGTCTCCAAGTAGAGGGACTCTTGCGCCACTCCTTCAGGACTTCTATCTCGTCGGCCTTGATATATCCAGTCTTGGCGGCCTGTTCCAATACAGCATTATAGTCGCTCAACGTGACGAGTGTCACACCAGCCTCACGGAAAGCCTCCTCAGCAACCGGGAATCCATAGGTAAACGATGCCACCATGCCGATAACCTCCACACCATACTGGCGCAAAGCCTCAACAGCCTTCAGACTCGAACCACCTGTAGAGATAAGGTCTTCTACGACGATAACCTTCGCACCCTTCTGCAACTCACCTTCCACTTGGTTGCCCATACCATGATCCTTTGGCTTCGGACGGACGTAGGCATAGGGGAGACCCAATTCGTCAGCGACTAAAGCACCCTGTGCGATGGCTCCTGTAGCAACACCAGCCACAGCCTCAGCTTCAGGGAAGTTCTCCTGGATAAGGTGACAAAGCTCCAACTTGACGAACGAGCGCACATCAGCAAAGCCCAGCGTCTTGCGATTGTCGGTATATATCGGCGATTTCCACCCGCTGGCCCACGTAAAGGGGTCGTTCGGTTGCAGCTTGATGGCTTTGATATCCATCAGCTTTTGTGCAAAAAGATGTTTGATTGTTTCCATTCTTTTTCGATATTTATACAATAATTTGCGCGCAAAGGTACGAATAAGTCACCAAAAAGCCAAATTTTATGGCCTTTCATTTGTCTAATTGGATAAAAAAGTGTACTTTTGCAAGCCAATAGGGTTAAAAATCTAACAATAAGACAATATATGACAAAAAAACTGTTATTAGGCGACGAGGCCATAGCACTGGGAGCCATCCATGCCGGACTGAGTGGTGTGTATGCCTATCCTGGCACTCCGTCGACAGAGATTACTGAGTTTATCCAAGGCAACGCACTGGCCAAGGAACGTGGTATCCACAGCCGTTGGAGTACCAACGAGAAGACGGCTATGGAGGCCGCACTGGGAATGTCGTTCATGGGCAAGCGTTCACTGGTATGTATGAAACACGTAGGACTGAACGTCTGTGCCGACCCGTTTGTAAACAGCGGCATGACGGGCGTCAATGGTGGTGTCATCGTACTGGTGGCCGACGACCCCTCGATGCACTCGTCGCAGGACGAGCAGGACTCGCGTTTCTATGGCAAGTTTGCCATGATACCAACCTTTGAGCCCTCGAACCAGCAAGAGGCCTACGGTATGGTGAGTGAGGCCTTCGACTATTCGGAGCGCATCAAGCTGCCCGTGCTGATGCGTGTCACTACCCGTATGGCCCACAGCCGCGCTGTCGTTGAGTGTGCTGACGAACCCCGTCAGCAGAACGAGCTCAACTACGATGCCGTTGCTGCCAACTGGGTGCTCCTGCCAGCTAATGCCCGTCGTCGTAACGATGTCGTTACGGCCCAGCAGGCTCAACTGGAAGAAGATGCAGCCAACTCCACCTATAATATATATATAGAAGGTCACGATAAGTCGCTGGGTATTCTGGCCAGCGGCATTGGTTTCAACTATGTCAACGAATGCTTCCCCCAGGGATGCCCCTACCCCATCCTGAAGATTTCGCAGTATCCGCTTCCCAAGAAGCTGGTGCGCCGTCTGATGGACGAGTGCGAGAAGGTACTCATTGTTGAGGAGGGACAGCCTTTCATCGAGGATATCGTGCGTGGCGTCAATGAGAGTCAGAACATCAAGGGTAAGCTGGATGGCACCTTGCCTCGTACAGGCGAGCTGAATCCGGACTTCGTGAAGCAGGCGCTTTCTCAACTTTCAACTTTCAACTTTGAACTTTCAACAGGTTTCGCTCCCAGCGAAAACATCGTACCACGTCCCCCTGCACTCTGTCAGGGCTGTGGCCACCGTGACGTCTATGCTGCTCTTAACGAGGTGCTGAAGGAATACGACAACCCACGCGTCTTCGGTGATATCGGCTGTTACACCTTAGGTTTCCTGCCTCCCTTCCGTGCCATCCACTCATGTGTCGACATGGGTGCTTCTATCACGATGGCCAAGGGTGCCAGCGATGCCGGTCAGTGGCCAGCAGTAGCCATCATCGGCGACTCAACATTTACGCACAGCGGCATGACGGGTCTGTTGGATGCCATCAACGAGAATGCCGACATTACTGTCATCATCAGCGACAACCTGACCACCGGTATGACTGGTGGACAGGATTCTGCTGGTACTAATAAGTTTGAGGCGATCTGTCGTGGTCTAGGTCTGAGCGACGAACACCTGAAGGTGGTTGTTCCCCTGCCCAAGAACATGCCTGAGATTACACAGGCCATCCGCGACGAGATCAACTACCACGGCACGAGTGTCATCATCCCTCGCCGTGAGTGCATGCAAACGCTGCAGCGTCATCTGAAGCAAAAGAAGGCCAATTCGTAATAACGAGATACCGTTATAACGAAATAACGAAACAACGTAATAACGAAAGAAATGAAAACAGACATTATATTGTGCGGCGTAGGAGGACAGGGAATCCTCAGTATTGCCACCATCATCGGCGAGGCCGCCATGAACGAGAACCTATACATCAAGCAGGCCGAAGTACACGGCATGAGCCAGCGTGGTGGTGACGTACAGTCGAACCTGCGCATCTCGAGCAATCCCATCGCCAGCGACCTTATCGCCAAAGGTGGTGCCGACGTCATCATCTCGATGGAACCCATGGAGGCTCTGCGCTATCTGCCCTATCTCTCGAAGGAGGGTTGGATCATCACCTCATCGACACCGTTTGTCAACATCCCCAACTATCCCGATTTGGAAGTCATCAAAGCTGACCTGGCCAAATTGCCTAACGTCATCATGCTTGACATTGAGCAGAAAGCCAAGGACAACGGTGTACCCCGTTCGGCCAACGTCATCCTGTTGGGTGCAGCCCAGAAAGCACTGGGTATAGAGTACCAGAAGCTGGAAGATGCTATCCGCCGCGTCTTCGGACGTAAGGGCGAGGCTATCGTCGAAGCTAATATCAAAGCACTCGCCATCGGTCGCGAGGCACAGAAATAGAATCGTTATACGAAATGTCGAAATAACGGAATAACGAAAGAAATGAAACCAACACCAATTAAGAAAGAAATCGTGAACGGTCTGATTGCCAAGCTGGGCATTCAGGACTTCGCCAAAGCCACCATCCGTGAGGTGAAACAGGTAGCTGCTATGGCTGAAAAGGAGAGTGGCGTAGAGTTCATCAAGATGGAGATGGGTATTCCCGGACTGCCTGCTGCACAGGTGGGTGTCGATGCCCAAGTCAAGTCGTTGCAGGACGGCATTGCCCATTCTTATCCTGACATCCAAGGCTATCCGGAACTGAAGAAACAAGCCTCACGCTTTGTCAAGGCATTTATCAACGTCGACATTGCCCCCGAAGGCTGTGTGCCTGTTTGCGGAAGCATGCAGGGCACCTTCGCCTCATTCCTGACCTGTTCGCAGGCCAACAAGCAGAAAGACACCGTATTGTTCATCGACCCAGGCTTCCCTGTCCAGAAGATGCAGCTGCAGGTGCAGGGCGTGAAATACGAGACCTTTGACGTCTACGACTTTCGTGGCGAGAAGTTAGGTCCGAAGCTGGAGAGCTATCTCTCCAAGGGCAATATATGTGCTATCGTATACTCGAACCCCAACAATCCTGCATGGATCTGTATGACGGACGACGAGCTCAAGACGATTGGTACACTGGCCACAAAGTATGATACCATCATCATGGAAGACTTGGCATATTTTGCCATGGACTTCCGTCAGGATCTGAGCAAACCCTTCGAGGCACCCTATCAACCCACCGTAGCCCACTATACAGACAACTACATTCTGCTTATCAGTGGTTCAAAGGCATTCAGCTATGCTGGCGAGCGCATCGGTGTGACGTGCATCAGCGACAAGCTGTTCCATCGCCACTACGACGACCTCTCGGCACGCTACGAAGGTCTGCCCTTCGGACTGGTCTTCTCCACCCGTATGCTCTACGCCCTGTCGTCAGGCACCAGCCACTCGGCACAGTATGCAATGGCTGCTATGCTGAAGGCTGCATGTGACGGTGAGTATAACTTCCGTCAGGAGGTAAAGGTGTATGGCGACCGTGCCCACAAGCTGAAAGAGATATTCTGCAAGCATGGCTTCCACATCGTCTATGACACCGACCTTGACCAGCCCATTGCCGACGGTTTCTATTTCACCATTGGCTACAAAGGTATGACCAGTGGAGAACTGGCACGTGAACTGATGTACTATGGTGTTTCGGCTATCTGCCTCATCACCACAGGCTCGCATCAGGAAGGTTTGCGTGTATGCACCTCTTTTATCGAAGATCATCAGTATGCACAGCTCGATGAGCGCATGGCTATTTTTGAAGAGAACAACTAAGAGAAAACAACCAACACAACAAATTAGACATGATGAGAAAGCTATCCTTCATTAAGGCAACACTCGCTGTTGCATTGGCTGTGTTCAGCAGCACGGCTGCAATGGGACAAGAAAAGAAAGAAACCGACTGGCTGAAAGATCTCACCAGCAGGATTACACTCAACGGCTATGCTCAGGGCGGCTGGAGCTACCAGGATCCCAACGGTGTCAAGACCAATGCCTATAACCTGAAGCGTACGCTGCTATGGGCAAAGGCAAGGATTACCGACCGCTGGTCGTTCCTGTTTATGCACGACTTCTCAAGTGTGGTACAGGAATTCTACACCGACTACCGTATTTCCAACGATCAGGCACTAACTGTCCGCCTGGGACAGTTCAAGCACTCCTACTCTATGGAGAACCCGCTGTCGCCAACAATGCTCGAACTCATCGACGTCTACTCTCAGGCTGTCCTCTACCTCGCCGGTGAGGGGCCTGACCCCCTGAATGGTGTAAACTACGGACGTGACATGGGACTGATGGTTTATGGCGACCTGGCAAAGGGGTTGCTGCACTACGAACTCGCCCTGATGAGCGGACAAGGCATCAACCGTAGAGATCTGAATAATCAAAAGGACTTTATCGCCAAACTGGAGGTCAAGCCCTTCGACGGATTCCGTATCGTAGGCTCTGGCTATCTTGGTACCGGCTGTGCTGTGAATAAGGCTGCCTGGAATCCCGACATCAACATCGGTGACAACTATAAGCGCAACCGTTACAGCGTAGGTGCTGAATATAAGACACAGCCCTATACCGGCAGTAAATACAAGGAGGCTCGTCCTGCCAGTATCCGTGCTGAGTGGCTTGGAGGTAAGGATGGCGAGGTAACGTCACGAGGCGGCTATGCCACTGTGTGTATCCCCGTTGTTGATGCCCTTGACGTTGTGGGCAGTGCTGAGACCTTCAACAGAAATACCTCCGTAGACGGCTGGGATCAGACGAATCTGACCATCGGTCTCCAGTATTGGTATTATAAGAAATGTCGTGTACAACTGCAGTACACACGTTGCCTCTGTGGCCAGAATATCAGCACAAAGGACTACAACTGGCTTCAGGGTCAAGTACAGGTGGCCTTTTAGAAAATGAAAGATGAAAGATGAAAGATTAAATATTAAAGATTAGAGATGATTATAAAAGTTCTTTTGACCATCATTTTCCTGGTCGTGATGGTAGGCGTAGGACTCTACAGCCGTAAACAGGCCAGGAGTGTTGACGGTTTCGTTCTCGGAGGACGTGCTGTAGGCCCGTGGCTGACGGCATTCGCCTTTGGCACCTCCTATTTCTCGGCAGTGGTCTTCGTGGGCTATGCCGGACAGTTCGGATGGAAATATGGTCTGTCGTCAGCCTGGATTGGCATTGGCAACGCCATCATCGGCTCACTGTTAGCATGGATTATCTTAGGACGTCGCACGAAACTGATGACCCAGCATATTGAGTCGCGTACCATGCCTGACTTCTTCGGCACCCGTTTCAGCGACCAGGGTCTGCGTATAGCTGCTTCTATCATCGCTTTCGTATTCCTCATCCCCTATACAGCAGGTGTCTACAGTGGTATCTCACGACTCTTCGAGATGGGTTTTGACATTCCTTACGAGTACTGCGTTGTCATCATGTCCATCCTCACAGCCGTTTATGTCATCATCGGTGGTTACAAGGCAACAGCCATGAACGACTTCATACAAGGTATCATCATGCTCTTTGGTATTGTGGCCGTCATTCTTGCCGTGCTGAATGCACAAGGCGGACTGACAACGGCCATCGAGAAACTGGCAGCAATACCTTCCGATGCAGACCCGACGGTCAATGGCGGCTTTGCTTCGTGGTTCGGTCCCGATCCCTGGGGACTCCTGGGTGTCGTCATCCTGACCTCACTCGGCACGATGGGACTGCCCCAGATGGTAGGAAAGTTCTATTCCATCTCTGACGAGAGCGCCATCAAGCGTGGTACCGTCATCTCAACAATCTTCGCCTTCATCGTGGCTGGCGGATGCTATTTTCTCGGTGGCTTCGGACGTCTGTACGAGCCTGTCATCAACGAAGCGACAGGCAAGATTGCCTTCGACTCCATTGTGCCTGCCATGCTTATCACACTGCCCGACGTGCTCATCGCCCTTGTCGTGTTGCTCGTACTCAGTGCATCCATGTCGACGCTGGCCTCACTGGTACTGACGTCTTCCTCTACCATGACGCTCGACCTCATCTACCGTGACAAGAAGTCACTACCCGGTGAGGTGGAAGAAGGAACCATCGACGACATCGTGGCTGAGAAGATTGAACGCCGTAAGGTTGTCGTGATGCGTGTATTGATTATGTTCTTCATCGTCATCTCGCTGATGATAGCCCTCAACCCACCGACGTTCATTGCCCAGCTGATGGGTATCTCATGGGGAGCATTGGCCGGTGCCTTCCTGGCTCCCTTCATGCTGGGTCTCTACTGGCGTGGTGTCACCACAGCCAGCGTCTGGGCATGCTTCATCTGGGGTGTAGGACTCACCGTCATCAATATGTTGGCGGGTAACCCCATCAACCCCATCAACTGTGGGGCTATCGCTATGGTAGGCGGTTTCCCCGTCGTCTGGCTTGTCAGCCTGTTATCGCCAAAGATGAACCGTGATACCGTCGACAAGATTTTCGAGTGTTACGAATAATTTCGTAATATCGTAATATCGTAATAACGTAATAACGAATAATAGATTATGATTTGGAATCCTAACAAAGAATGCATGAGTCGCGACGAGAGAATCGCGCTCCAAGGCAAACGGTTGCGCAGAACCGTTCAGTACGTCTACCACAATGTTCCCTTCTATCGTAACAAAATGCAGGAACTGGATATCCGTCCCGATGACATCCAGACCATTGAGGACATCAAGAAACTGCCCTTCACCACGAAGAAGGACCTGCGTGACAACTACCCCTTCGGACTTCAGGCAGCACCGCAAAGTGAAATTATCCGAGTGCATGCTTCGTCAGGAACCACAGGTAATCCCACCATCGTAGGATACACCCGCAAGGACATTGGTGTGTGGAGCGAGTGCATGGCCCGCTGTCTGACAGCTTTCGGTGTCACCCGCGAAGACATCTTCTCCGTGGCTTACGGCTATGGTCTGTTTACGGGAGGTCTGGGTGCCCACTATGGTGTGGAACACCTTGGCGCCAGCGTTATTCCTGCTGGCACAGGTAATACAGAGAAACACCTCAAGCTCATTCGCGACCTCGGCATCACTGGCATCGCCTGTACACCATCGTATGCCCTCTATCTCGCAGAAACCATGGAAAAGATGGGCATCACGAAAGACCAGATCAAACTGCGCATCGGTGCCTTTGGTGCTGAGCCATGGACAGAGAGCATGCGCAAGGAGATTGAGGAGCGCTTAGGACTGAAGGGCTACAACATCTATGGTCTCTCTGAGGTCATGGGTCCCAGTGTCAGCTACGAATGTCAGATGCAGAACGGAAGCCATATCAACGAAGACCACTTCTATCCTGAGATCATCAACCCTATCACTTTGGAAAATCTACCAACCGGACAAACCGGTGAACTGGTGTTTACCACCATCACTAAGGAGGGTATGCCTGTTTTGCGCTATCGTACCCGTGACCTCTGTCACCTCATGGAAGGGCAATGTGACTGCGGACGTACCAACATTCGCATGGGGCGCATTGAGGGACGTTCTGACGACATGCTTATCATCCGTGGTATCAACGTATTCCCATCACAGGTGGAGAGTGTGGTTCTCAGCATGCCGGAGTTCGCACCACGCTACATGCTCGTTGTCGACCGTGTCAACAACCTCGACACCTTGCAGGTACAGGTGGAAATCCGTCAGGAGCACTTCACCGGTATCTTCGACACACCCGCTGCTGTCGATGCTCTGGAGAAGAAACTCGCCTCGAAGCTTAAGAGCGTGCTCAGCATTGCTGCGAAGGTACAGCTGAAGGCGCCAAATACCATCGAGCGTAGCCAGGGCAAGAGCGCACACGTCATCGATAATCGTAAACTGTAAATAAATATCATGGAACTATCAAATTTTTTTAACCCCGAATTCGAGACCATGAGTCGCGAACAGATTGAGGCCCTCCAGCTGGAGCGTCTTCAGAAAACTGTTCGCCACTGCATGAACAACGAGTTCTACCAGAAGAAGTTTAAAGAGCTGGGCATCACGCCTGACGACATCAAGACGCTTGACGATGTCCGCAAACTGCCCTTCACGACCAAACAGGACCTTCGCGACACCTATCCATTCGGCATGTCGTGCGTACCCCTGAAAGACTGTGTGCGCCTGCACTCCAGTTCAGGCACCACGGGAAACCCCACTGTCATCCTTCACACCAAGAAAGACCTCGACGAGTGGGCCAATCAGGTTGCCCGCAACCTATGGATGGTAGGTCTGCGCCCTGATGATGTCTTCCAGAACAGCTCCGGCTATGGCATGTTCACCGGCGGACTGGGCTTCCAGTACGGTGCCGAACGTCTGGGTATGCTCACCGTTCCTGCTGCTGCAGGTAACTCGCTGCGCCAAATTAAGTTTATCAAGGACTTCGGAACAACGGCCATCCATGCTGTCCCCAGCTACGTCACCCGACTTTACGAGGTCATGCAGCAAGAGGGCGTCGACCCACGACGCGACACCAAGCTCAAAATGCTGGCCATCGGTGCTGAGCCTCATTCTGAAGAACAGCGCAAGCGCATCGAAGAGATGTTGGGCGTCAAGGCCTACAACTCATTCGGCATGAGTGAGATGTGCGGTCCTGGCGTAGGCTTCGAATGTACAGAACAGAACGGTCTGCATTTCTGGGAAGACTACTACATCGTCGAGATTGTCAACCCCGAGACCTTGGAGCCCGTGCCCGACGGCGAAATCGGCGAACTGGTACTCACCACGCTGTGTCGTGAAGCAATGCCGTTGCTGCGCTATCGCACCCGTGACCTCACCCGCGTTCTGGGACGTTCCTGCCCCTGTGGCCGCAACCACATCCGTCTCGACCGTATGCGTGGTCGCTCCGACGACATGATGGTGCTCCGCGGCGTCAACATCTTCCCCATCCAGATAGAGAAGATCCTCATGCAGTTCCCGGAGCTTGGCAACAACTATCTCATCACGCTCACCACCGATGACGACAACGACAACATGACTGTTGAAGTTGAACTCGGCGAGGCTACCGACGACTACAAGCAGTTGCAAATCCTCGAGAAGGAGATACGCCGCCGCCTGAAGGACGAGATTCTGCTGACGCCCATTGTCCGTCTCGTTCCTCGTGGCACACTGCCTGTCAGTGAGGGCAAAGCCGTCCGCGTGGTCGACAAGCGAAAAGTATACCAGTAAGCTCATTGGACAATTTCACCATTGGACAATGCAGTCTATAAAATAGTAAAATAGTAAATTGTAAAATTGTAAATATCATCATGACTATCCATCAATTATCCATCTTTATCGAGAACCGCTCGGGCACGCTCATCAAAGTGCTCCAGATTCTCAAACAGTCAGGCATCCAGATTGTGGCTTCCACCATTGCCGACACAGCAGAGTATGGCATCTATCGCCTTATTTGTAGTGAACCCCTTCGCGCTTACGAAGAACTGAAAAACGGAGGTATTGCCGTTGCGCTCAGCAATGTCTTTGCTCTCGAGCTCGACGACGAGCCCGGACGCGCTGCCGATGCTGTCGAGACCTTCTCAAAGGCTGGCATCTCCATCGCCTACATGTACACCTTCCTGCTTCGTGGCAAAGGCATCATGGTGTTCCGTACAGAGAATGCCGAAGAGGCCGAAAAAGTCATTCTTGACAACAAGCTGAAATACATTCAGGAGCCCGACCTCTCCAAGTTGGTGTAGTATAGGGAAACAGGCTAATAACAAAAAGCGAGGGTGTATCATTTTGGTAGACCCTCGCTTTATTATTAGTCTACATTAGTGTCAAATAATGAACAAAAAATGTTAAAACACGAAAATTCCTGCTATTGTGTACACCGCCCCTCTGCAGTGTGGTTCGAATGAAGTTGGCGAATAAATAAAATGGGGCCGAACCAAGTCATTACGGGCACTGACTCGCGCAAAGCTACCCACCGACTCAAACAATTTTACCCACCGACTCAAACAATTTTACCCACCGGGTAGCATGTCGTTTTAAGCTTTTTTTAAAACTATAACGCTTTAAGCCTGTTTTGATTTGAAGTTGGCATAGTAGGACAAAGTGTTATCCCCGCACTCTACCTTATTATATATACAAGCCTGAGAAGGCAGGTGGGGAGCAGGGGTGCCGTGAGTAACGGTAACAGGAGCAGTCTCTACACGGATCTCGTCCCAAAGCCCTGCCTTGATAAAGCTGTCAAGGGTCTGAAGGCCCCCTTCGACGATGAGCGACTGGACACCTTGTTGATAGAGGTCTGCAATGAGCTGCGTGAGCGGACGCTGACGTGTGAGTACAACACGCTTGGGATTGGGACCGTGCCAATGGCGGACGGTCAGTTGCGGACGCTCACGGGCGTCGGTGGTATGACCTACAAGGATGGCATCCTCCTCGGCCCGCAGCTGATGACTGAGCATCTGCGTACGTTCGTTAGATATCTGCAGGGCATGTCCGTTGTCATCGATAAAGCCATTTGCCGTCTGGGCCCACTTCAAGATAATATAGGGACGACATGCACTATGGTATGTGAAAAAACGGCGGTTCAGCCATTGGCACTCCTTCTCCAGGACGCCAACGGTGACGTCGATGCCAGCGTCGCGCAACTTCCGCACTCCCCGTCCCTGCACCTCGGCAAAGGGGTCGACACACCCCACAACGACGCGACGCACGCCCTTTTCGATGATGAGGTCTGCACAGGGTGGTGTCTTGCCATAATGGGAACAGGGTTCCAAAGAGACGTAGAGCGTGGCGTCCTTTAGCAACGGGACATCGTCAGGGCGTACGCTGGCAAAGGCATTCACCTCAGCATGTCCCTCACCACACCGCACATGATAGCCCTCGCCGATGATTCGGCCGGTGTGAGTATCCACGATGACTGCGCCAACCATCGGATTCGGTCGTGCTCCTTGTATGCCGTTGGCTGCCAGTTGCAGGCAGCGCTTCATGTATTTTTCGTCGTTCATGGTGCAAAGATACGGAATATAAATGAGAAATGAAGAGCAAAGAGTGAAGAATTTGCTGCCGTGTAAGTCATTTTTCATTTTTCATTTACATTTCTCATTTATTTTTCGTACCTTTGCAGGCAGAAACCAATAATAGTATATTTATGAAGAATCTATTAACACTTACTGCAACACTATTGTTATGTGCATGTAGCCTTACTAACGATACAGAAGACCGACTGGATCTGACCTCAAAATTCAAGTATACATGGAACGTCAATGAGACGTTGGAACGTGACGATGACGGGGTTATCATCTATAAGGCTCAACCATACGGCGGACTGGTAGGTTCGTTCAAGGAACGGAACATGCCTGTCGACTGGTCGGGCTACGAGTCTATCACTTTCGAATTTGCCGAACCTACGAAAGTGCTGACACAGATTATGATTTCCGATAATATGGCCACGAGTGCCAAGCCCGGTGTTACCACGCTGACCAGCTATTTTGACGGACAGGACGTCAGTTCAGTCGGTGAGGTCGCTCTTCAGGCTTCCGACACCACCACGCTTTATGTCAAAAGCATCCGTCTGACTCCTGGTGGCGCCAAATGGGAGTCGACCCCTATCTGGGAGGGCGAATGCAAGTTTGGCAATTGGGAAAACGGCTTCGTCATACCACCCGAGAAATTTGATGACGCCCTGGAGGGTGATAAGCTTGAATTCATTTTCACCACGGACAAAGACGATATCACCGTTAACTACTGGCAGTTCAAGACCATCTACAATGGTACGGACAAAACCCTGGAAGGCAACGACAACGAGTTGAATGCCTGGGGCTGTGCACTGGTAGGAAAGCTGGCCACGAGCTATCGTATCATCCTGACTGCCACGGATGCGCGTACGCTCAAGGAAAAGGGACTCTTCGTCAATGGTTACCACAACAATGTCACGCAGTGTAACCTCTTGAAGAAGCACTATGACGAATGAGCTATCAAGAGCTTTGGTGTCGTTTGGCGAAGGTGTACGATGAGGGCGAGGCAAAGGCCATTGCCCGCATGGTATATGAGGTGCGTTACGGACTGAGCTTAAGCGACCTGCTGATGGGCCGTGACGACAAGGTGCCTCAAGACGAACTGGAGCAGATGGCACGGCGACTGGAGAAGCAGGAACCTGTACAATATGTGCTGGGGGAGACGGTGTTTTGCGGACATCCGTTCTATGTAAACCGACATGTCCTTATTCCAAGACCAGAGACAGCAGAGCTATGCCGCTGGATAACGGATGATAAATCAGGGGGACAATGCACTGTTCTCGACATTGGTACCGGCAGTGGATGCATTGCCGTGACTCTGGCAGCAGAGATGCCCGAGGCGGAGGTGACAGCATGGGACATATCTGAAGAGGCGCTGGAAGTGGCAAGAGCCAATGCGATTCGCAACCACGTGAATGTGACCTTTGAACAGGTGGATATCTTAAAGGCACCCACCACCCATCATCCAACACCCAACACCCATCACCTCGACATCATCGTCAGCAATCCCCCCTACATCTGCCATCAGGAACAAACGACAATGGAACAAAACGTGCTGGATTATGAACCCCACACAGCACTCTTCGTCCCTGACGACGACCCGCTGTTATTCTATCGAGCCATTGCCACCTATGCATTAACGTCACTGAAAGAAGACGGCTGGCTATACTTCGAAATCAATCCCTTCTATGTAGAGTCTCTTGCTGACATGCTAAGTAAGATGTCGTACCACGACGTCGAGATCAAAAACGACCAATATGGTAAACAACGAATGATAAAGGCACAACGATGACACAAAAAACAGAAAACGAAGCCTACCTCGCACTTGCAGCACTCTGTGCACAGGCCGAACACTGCCAATGGGAAATGCTGGAGAAAATGCGCCGCTGGGAACTCCCTGACGAGGCACAGGCCCGTGTGATGGAAAAGCTGGTGAAGGAGCGCTATGTCGATGACGAACGCTATGCCCGTGCCTTTGTCAAGGATAAAATCCGCTACAACAAATGGGGACGACGAAAGGTTGAACAGGCACTCTGGCAGAAACATATTGATGACGATATCCGCCAGCGCGTACTCGATGAGGTTGATGACCATGAATACCTCAGCATCTTGCGCCCCCTATTACAACAGAAGCGCAAATCGACGAAGGCTACAAGCGACTATGAACTGAACCAGAAGCTGACACGTTTTGCGCTGGGTCGTGGTTTTACGTTTGACATCATCCGGCAGTGTATATACATAGAAGATGAACTGGTGGACTAGGATACTCGACTTCATATCGCCGCGACAATGTGCCGTATGTGGACGCAGACTTTCGCCGACAGAGCGAAGCCTTTGCAGTGTCTGTTTGCTACACCTGCCCCGCACCGCCTACCAGTTTACCCCCGAAGACAATCCCATGGCTCAGATCTTCTGGCACCTGACGCCTGTAGAACGGGCTGCAGCACTGATTTATTATGAGCCTCACTCAGAGTTGGCACAACTGGTGTATGACCTGAAATACCGCAACCGCCCCGATATTGGCGAAGACATGGGGCGCCTGATGGGAAACGAGATGCAGATAGCCCACTTTTTCGACAACATCGACGTATTATTGCCAGTCCCGCTGAGTCGTAAGCGTCTGCGACAACGCGGCTACAACCAAAGCGAGGAGTTGGCACGGGGCATCAGCGACATCACGCACCTGCCTGTAGTAGGCAACGCCCTGCGCCGCAAACATTTTGTCAGAAGTCAGACGCAGCTCACACGCTATGAACGCCAGGAGAATGTCATTGACATGTTTGAGTTGCGTGATGACCATCTGATAAAAGACAAACACGTACTACTTATTGACGACATCTGCACCACAGGCGCCACACTAATCGCTTGTATCGATGTCCTCAAAAACATCCCTGGCATCCGCCTCAGTGTACTCACCTTGGGATTCACCAAGACGTAGCACCGTGCAATCGGTTGCACTCCCCACATAAAAATAATTGCATACAGAGAACCTATTATTCAAAATAAGTTCTTAAATTTGCATTCAGAAACTAATAACCCAATGATTATGAAACGTTTATTTACTTCCATCATCACACTGATTGCCACACTTCCGATGCTGGCACAGGGCTGGCCGGAGAAATACGAAGGCGTCATGCTACAAGGCTTCTACTGGGACGGTTTTGCAGCCACACAGTGGCTCACCCTTGAGCAGCAGGCAGACGACTTGGCAAAAGTTTTTGACCTTGTATGGATTCCGCAGAGTGGCAACTGCGGCGGTCAGTCCATGGGCTACGATGACCTCTATTGGTTTCCCGGAGAAGGCCGCTACAACAGTTCGTTCGGTACGGAGGAAGAGCTCCGCTCACTGATTAACACCTTCAAAGCAAAAAGTATCGGTACTATTGCTGATGTGGTTATCAACCACCGCAAGAATGTCAGCAGCTGGGTGGACTTCCCCAAAGAAACCTACAACGGCACCACCTATGAACTCCTGTCGACAGACATCTGTGCCAACGACGATGGTGGCAGAGCTGCAACAGAAGCCAAGAAACTGGGGTTGGCAGTCAGTACCAATAATGATACCGGTGAAGGTTGGGATGGCATGCGTGACCTGGACCACAAGAGCGAGAACGTGCAGAAAAATGTCAAGGCCTACCTGAAGATGCTCTTGGAAGACCTGGGCTATGCTGGCTTCCGTTACGATATGGTGAAAGGCTATGCCGGCGAGTACACGAAACTGTACAACGAGGACAGCAAGCCAACGTTCTCAGTGGGCGAATACTGGGATGGCAATGCAGCTACTGTGAAAAATTGGATTGATGCTACTGGCAAGACCAGTGCCGCTTTTGACTTTGCGTTCCGTTATACGGTGCGTAATGCCCTTCGAGGCAGTTCTAACGACAACAACAGCAGCAACTGGACACAGGCTGCCAATATGAAGCTTCTCAGCGCCAATAGCATTATGTCGGACGCCAACTACCGTCGCTATGCTGTCACCTTTGTTGAGAACCACGATACCGAATACCGTGATGCCAACAATCAGCAGGATCCTATCCGCAAGGATACGCTGGCAGCCAATGCCTATTTATTGGCTATGCCAGGCACTCCCTGCGTGTTTTTTAAGCATTGGTTAGCTTACAAGCAAGAGATTGCCAATATGATTGCAGTACGCAAAGCCGTAGGCATTACCAATACCAGCAATTCGATTGCCATGGCAAGCATTGAGAGTTATTATGCAGTACAGGTAACCGGCAGTGACAACAAGAAGCTGCTTTGCGTTGTCGGCAAGGACGCCAATACTTACACGCCGAATAGCGATGCCTGGAAAAAGGTCATCAGTGGCTATCATTACGTTTACTACGTGCAGGGCATTGAGCCAAACGCCATTTCCTTACCCCAGCTATCGAATGACCCGGCACCTGCAGAAGCAGCCTATGGTGGTGTGCCCTCGTTCTGCACTGCAAGCGACGGCGAGATCTGTGCTTTCTTTGAAGCGCCTGTGGCATGGGGTGCTATTAGCCATGTATGGGCATGGATGAAAGGTCGTGACGGCAAAGAGTATCTCGAAGTGGAATGGCCTGGTGTCACTGCCACGCTGTTGGGCAAAGCCGACAACGGCAACAAGGTGTATAAGTGGGTTAGCAAGAAGACGACAGCCCCAGACTACATTATTTTCAGTGGTGCTGGCGGTCAAACGGAAGATTTACCATTTGTCAACGGAGGCTATTACACCAAAGACGGCCGGAAGGCCATTGTGAGCACCGGCATTGATGCCATTGTAACCAACGTTCCTCAGAGTTCCAAGTGTTTCACTCTGGACGGACGGGAAGTAAAGAATCCGGGACGAGGTATCTATATTATCAACGGGAAGAAATACGTGAAATAACGGCACGTATCACAAACCAGACATGTAATAGAAACGTCTGACACTGACCATAGTGATGAGCCATCACGCGATAACGCTCCCAGAGCGACGCGTGATGGTTTTTTGTGGTAGCACCCTCTTCGGTATAGTTGGCAATCACCATCCCGGTATGCTGTAATGTCAGTCCCATACGCTCCGTCTCTTTCATCACACGGATGCACCAGTCAACATCCGCAGAGAAACGGTAACGGGTGTCATATTGCAGGTTCTTGGCAATATCCACACGGGCATAAAAGGCCTGATGACATACCACCATGCCTTGTCGGAACGAGCGCCAGGTCAGCTGTGTCGGTGGTTGTAATCGCCGAGGATGCAGGAAACGGCCTTCTCCATCCACAATGTCGGTATGTCCATAAAGCACTCCGGGCAACTCGTCAGCAGGATACTCATTCAACCGACAGCGATGCACAATCTGTTCCAGTGTATCGTCCTGAGGATAGAAGTCGCCGGCATTCATAAACACCACATAGTCGCCGGAAGCCTGCGTCAGCCCTTTGTTCATAGCATCATAGATGCCGTGGTCAGGTTCAGACTGTATAATCACCTTATGACCATTGTCAGAAGTGTCACTCGCTTGCTTATACTGCTCGGCCAGCCTCAACGTACCATCTGTCGAGGCACCATCAATAATCAAGTGCTCCACTCCCTTATAGGTCTGTCGCAGCACACTGTCAAGCGTCCGTCGAAGCACCTGCTCGGCATGATAAGTGATGGTAACTATCGTAAAGCGTATCATAATACCTTATTATATATTTCCGTATACCGACGTGCTACACTCTGCTGCGAATAGTTACGGACGATCTTCTGCTGACAGTGATGTTGCAGCTGGGCGTAGTCGGCCTCTTCCAACACATAATACAAGCCACGGGCTAAGTCGGCAGCATCACGATAATTGGCCACATAGCCATTCTCGCGATGGTCTATCTCCTCAGGGATGCCTCCCACACGAAAACCGACACACGGGACGCCACAGGCCATCGCCTCCATGATGGTGTTTGGCAGATTCTCCGACAATGAAGGCAGCACGAAAACATCAGCAGCCTGATAGACACTGACAATGCGATGCTCGTCATTCACATAACCCAAGGCATAAGTGGGGAATGGCAACTGACTGGCTATCTCCTCAGCATGACCGCCTAATATGGCCACGGAAACAGTTTCTTTCCAGTCAGGATGCTCCGAACAAAGCAGCCGGCAGGCCTCTACGAGATACTGCATACCCTTATTCGGATTGGTGGCACGCTGAGAAACAAAGAGAATAACACGACCCTGCTCTGGAATCCCCAACTGCCGGCGGGCCTGTTGTTGATTGCCGGGACGGTAAATACGGGTGTCGATAGGATTGGGAACAGTTTCTATGGTCTGGCCCTGCAACAAAGCGCTCCTACGGGCTTCGCTGCCTAACCATTCGCTACAAGTGACAAAAGTGATGTGCTGTCCATCCAACAAACGTTGTTTCTGTTGCCAAACACGGGCTGCGAGATCGTGCGAAGAACCTCCACCCGGCAACAGCCGACAATGATGGCATGCTGTTTCAAACCGGCGACAGTCCAGCGTCAGATGACATACCGCTGTTGCAGGCCAGATGTCGTGCATGGTCCATACCACCGGTTTCCCTGACTCCTGGATGCGACGGATACATTTCAACGACAACATGCCCTGATTAATCCAGTGCAAATGAATGATGTCTGCTTCACGGAATTCGGGCAAGCGCGTAATATCTGAGCCCGTATTCGCGATATCCACCTCAAACAAGTGACGCCTGTTCAGGTGCAAATGCATCCATACCACTATTCGTTCCCAAAGGAAATGCCACTGCAGACGCCACGACGACGGGAGTGAAACAACGGTAAGCTGGTCACTCATCTTATCGCGAACCAACATCTTAGCCTTCACACCATTGTTATTCAATGCCTCCATCAGACGGTGGGCAGCTACAGCGGCACCACCTGTCCGCTCACTCGTGTTGACTATTAAAACTCGCATAGTTGCCTGCAAAGTTAATGCAATTCGAGCGAAAATCCAAGGATATCGGGGAATATTTACTGATTACATCAACAAGCCGGAAATCATAATAAGTGTAAAAATACCCTGTTTTCGCACACAACGACTTGATTTATGTCAAGAATATGCCACTTTTTCCTCAAAAAAAGACAGAAAACCATTGCAGGAATAAAAAAAGTTCGTACCTTTGCATCGTCAAACAAAGACAACCGCTGACTAAGTGAAGTTAGCAAATGGTTAATAGATTGTTTTAGGTTAGTAGTAATATTTATAGTTTTAGGTTTTTAGTTATTGGTAAGAAGAAAGTTTTAAATGTGTTAGGATAACAGTGATCGTCGCGAGAC
>JAEEGJ010007535.1_pt1 | contig 31102 bp, 18 predicted proteins | sample 8958761 | NCBI WGS metagenome assembly JAEEGJ01 (sample SAMN16246546, study PRJNA631951) | gut metagenome | biome: gut microbiome; feature: rumen; material: RS-attached | host: Bos | place: Iran: Karaj | collected 2018-10
GACCTCGGTACCATCGCGGCGAAGAAGATCCGCGACGAGGGCGGCCTGCAGGACGAGGAAGTTTCCGATGAGATCAATGCCTGCTCGATCGTGGTTCCCGTGGAGATGGATTACGGCGATCACAAGGAGACCGAGGAGTGGCTCGTATTTTTCAAGAATGAGACCCACAATCATCCGACCGAGATCGAGCCTTTCGGTGGCGCTGCCACCTGCCTCGGCGGTGCGATCCGCGATCCCCTTTCCGGCAGAGGCTATGTCTATCAGGCCATGCGTGTGACCGGCGCTGCCGATCCCACCGTTCCCGTATCGCAGACCATGGAGGGCAAGCTTCCGCAGAAGAAGCTGGTCCGCACGGCGGCGGCCGGATACTCCTCCTACGGCAACCAGATCGGCCTCGCGACCGGTTATGTCAAGGAGATCTACCATCCCGACTATGTGGCGAAGCGCATGGAGATCGGTGCCGTCATGGGCGCCGCTCCCAGGAAAAATGTGATCCGGGAAAATTCCGATCCCGGCGATATCATCATTCTGCTCGGCGGTCGTACCGGGCGTGACGGCTGCGGCGGAGCGACCGGCTCCTCCAAGGCACACAATGTCAAGTCCATCGAGACCTGCGGCGCGGAGGTGCAGAAGGGAAATGCACCCACGGAGCGCAAGATCCAGAGACTGTTCCGCAGAAGCGAAGTGACCCGGCTGATCAAGAAGTGCAATGACTTCGGTGCCGGCGGTGTCTCCGTGGCCATCGGAGAGCTGGCGGACGGACTGAAGGTGGACCTGGACAAGGTGCCCAAGAAATATGCGGGCCTCGACGGAACCGAGCTGGCGATCTCCGAGTCCCAGGAGCGCATGGCCGTGGTCGTGGCACCGAAGGATGTGGATGAATTTCTGAAATATGCGGCGGAGGAGAACCTCGAAGCGATCTGCGTGGCCGTGGTCACCGAGGAGCCCCGTCTGGTTTTAAACTGGAGAGGCAAGGACATCGTCAATCTGAAGCGTTCCTTCCTCGATACGAACGGCGCACATCAGGAGACGCAGGTGGAAGTGGAGATGCCCGACGAGAAGGCGGATTACTTCCGTCGCGCCTCGATCCCTGCGGTCGGGGAAGCTCTGAAGAAGGGCGATGTGAAGGATGCATGGCTGAAGACCCTGAGCGATCTGACCGTATGCTCGCAGAAAGGTCTGGTCGAGATGTTCGACGCGTCCATCGGCGCCGGCAGTGTCGTCATGCCTTACGGCGGAAAGCATCAGCTCACCGAGACCCAGTCCATGATCGCGAAGCTTCCGACCCTGACGGGCAAGACCGATACCGTCACCATGATGGCGTACGGCTTTGATCCCCAGCTCTCGAGCTGGAGCCCGTATCACGGCGCGATCTACGCGGTGATCGAGTCCATGGCGCGCATCACGGCTGCAGGCGGCGACGCTTCGAAGATCCGTTTTACCTTCCAGGAGTATTTCCGCCGGATGAACGAGACGCCTTCCCGCTGGAGCCAGCCCTTCGCAGCGTTGCTCGGCGCTTACGACGCACAGGTGGGCTTCGGCCTTCCTTCCATCGGAGGCAAGGATTCCATGTCCGGTACCTTCGGTGACATCGATGTACCTCCGACGCTGGTTTCCTTCGCGGTGGACATCGCGAAGGGTGCGGACATCGTGACCCCCGAACTGAAAAAGGCAGGCAACGCGCTGGTGCTCTTTACGATCTCCAGAGATGAGAAGGAGCTGCCCGATTACGGTGAGGTCGCTGCGCTCTATGCGCAGATCCGCGCACTCGCGCAGAAAAAGTGCATCGCTTCCGCTTATGCCCTCGATGCGGCAGGTCTCGCTGCTGCGCTGCCCAAGATGGCCTTCGGTAACGGGCTCGGCGTCAAAGTGGATGCTTCCTTCCCTGCGGAGAAGCTTTTTGCCAACGAGCTGGGCGGCATCGTCGCCGAGATCCCCGCGGAGAAGATGGACGAACTGGCCGGAAGCGGCGTGAAATATGTGAAGGTCGGTGAAGTGACCGGTGACGGTAAATTTGTCTGCGGCGGCGCAGAGCTGACGCAGGACGAAGCGCTGAAGGCCTGGACCGGAACCCTCGAGAAGGTCTTCCCGACGAAGGCTTCCAAGGCGAAGGATCCGGTTCCTTCCGAGCTGTACCACGCATCAGACATCTATGTATGCAAGCACAAGGTGGCAAAGCCGACCGTATTTATCCCGGTCTTCCCCGGCACGAACTGCGAGTATGATTCGGCGAAGGCTTTTGAGCGCGCGGGCGCAAATGTGGTGACGCGGATTTTCCGCAACCTCTCCGCGCAGGATATCCGGGAGTCCGTGGACGCTTTTGAAAAGGAGATCGAGCAGGCGCAGATCATCATGTTCCCCGGCGGATTCTCCGCAGGTGACGAGCCCGACGGCAGTGCGAAATTCTTTGCCACCGCGTTCCGGAACGAGAAGATCCGCGAGGCGGTCGAGAAGCTCCTGGGCGAGCGGGACGGCCTGGCGCTCGGTATCTGCAACGGCTTCCAGGCTCTGATCAAGCTCGGACTCGTTCCCACCGGTCATATCACGGGACAGACCGCCGATTCGCCGACGCTGACCTTCAATACGATAGGCCGTCACATCTCCAAGATGGTCTACACGAAGGTCGTTTCCAACAAGTCGCCCTGGCTTGCAGGCGCGACCCTCGGCGCTACCTATTGCAGCCCTGCTTCCCATGGAGAGGGTCGTTTTGTCGCACCGGAGAGTGTCCTGAAGGAGCTCTTTGCAAACGGACAGGTCGCTACCCAGTACGCAGATAATGACGGTAATGTCACAATGGATGAGTATTACAATGTCAACGGCTCCTACTGTGCGATCGAGGGTATCACGTCCCCGGACGGCAGAGCCTTCGGCAAGATGGCGCATGCGGAGCGGCGTGACGCCGGCGTAGCGGTCAATATCTACGGCGAGCAGGATCTGAAGATCTTTGAATCCGGCGTCGCATACTTTAAGTAATATGTATTTTTTGCTGGCCCGCACTCACCTGCGGGCCGGTTCGTAAGTAAAAATATTCATGGAGGCATGGCAAATGAAGGCTTTTTTGATCCTGGAAGACGGCACCGTGTTCGAGGGCACCTCGATCGGCGCGCGCCGCGAAGTGATCAGCGAGATTGTGTTCAATACGAGCATGGCCGGATACCTGGAGGTCCTGACGGATCCCTCCTACGCCGGGCAGGCAGTCTGCATGACCTATCCGCTCATCGGCAATTACGGAATCTGCGAGGATGACATGGAATCCGCAAGGCCCTGGCCGGACGGATTCATCGTGCGCGAGCTCTCCGAGGTCCCGAGCAATTTCCGCTGTGACTGTAGCATTCAGGAATTCCTGGAAAAATGGGAGATCCCCGGCATTGCAGGCATCGACACGAGAGCGCTGACGCGGATCCTGCGTGAGAAGGGCACTATGAACGGGTGCATCACGACAAACGAAGCCTTTGATTTTGCCACGCTGCAGCCTGCGATGAAGGCCTATGCCACGGGGCGTGTGGTGGACAAGGTGACCTGCGCGGAAAAGTACACGGTCCCGGCTACGAAGGATCTGGCCGAGAACGGGCCGGTCTCGGGACTGGCGGTCTTTGATGCGGCAAAATATGCGGCCGGCGAGCGGGAGATGCGCCCGAGTCTGGTGACGGAGCTGAATGGTGCGGGCCTTCGGGTAGCGCTCCTTGATCTCGGAGCGAAGGGCAACATCGCACACTCTCTGGCGGCGCGCGGGTGCGAGGTCACGATCTATCCGGCACGCACGAGCGCGGAGGAGATCTTAAGCGATGCGCCCGACGGGATCATGCTTTCCAACGGTCCCGGAGATCCGAAGGACTGTCCGGAGGTGATCGCCGAGACCAAAAAGCTCTACGCGTCGGATACACCGATTTTTGCCATCTGCCTCGGCCATCAGCTGATGGCGCTGGCGACCGGAGCGGATACATACAAGATGAAATACGGGCACCGCGGCGGCAACCATCCCGTGAAGGATCTGGCGACCGGGCGGGTGTACATTTCCTCCCAGAATCACGGCTATGTCGTGGATACGGACAAGCTGGATCCGAAGATTGCAACGCCGGCTTTTGTGAATGTCAATGACGGGACGAACGAAGGTCTCGCCTACACGGGGAAGAATATTTTTACCGTACAGTTCCATCCGGAGGCCTGCCCCGGACCGCAGGATTCGGGATATTTGTTTGATCGCTTTATCAATATGATGAAAGGACGGAAAGCAGATGCCTAAGAATGCCAATGTAAAAAGAGTCATGGTCATCGGTTCCGGTCCCATCGTCATCGGACAGGCGGCGGAATTTGACTATGCGGGAACGCAGGCCTGCCGCTCTCTGAAGGAAGAGGGCGTGGAGGTCATCCTGGTCAATTCGAATCCGGCGACCATCATGACGGACAAGGATATCGCGGACAAGGTCTACATCGAGCCGCTGACCGTAAAGGTGCTTCAGCAGATCATCGAGAAGGAACAGCCGGATTCGATCCTGCCGACGCTGGGCGGACAGGCGGGTCTGAACCTGGGCATGGAGCTCGAGGAGAGCGGTTTCCTGAAAGAGCACGGGGTGCGGCTTCTCGGCACGACGGCTGCAACGATCCGCAACGCCGAGGGACGTCAGGAGTTCAAGGATCTGATGGAGCGCATCGGGGAGCCGGTGGCCGCTTCCAAGGTGGTGGAGAATGTGGAGGACGGAATCGCCTTCACCGACTCGATCGGATATCCGGTCGTGCTACGCCCCGCCTATACCCTGGGCGGCAGCGGCGGCGGTATCGCCCATAACCGTGTGGAGCTCGAGGAGATCCTGGAGAACGGCCTGCGGCTGTCCCGCGTCGGACAGGTGCTCGTGGAGCGCTGCATCGCGGGCTGGAAGGAGATCGAGTACGAGGTCATGCGCGACAGCGCGGGCAATGTGATCACCGTCTGTAACATGGAAAATATCGACCCGGTCGGTGTCCATACGGGCGACTCCATCGTGGTGGCCCCCTCACAGACGCTCTCCGACAAGGAATACCAGATGCTGCGTACCTCCGCTCTGAAGATCATCTCCGAGCTGGGGATCACCGGCGGCTGCAATGTGCAGTTCGCACTGCATCCGACGAGCTTTGAATACTGTGTCATCGAGGTCAACCCCAGAGTCAGCCGTTCGTCCGCTCTGGCCTCCAAGGCGACGGGGTACCCGATCGCGAAGGTGGCGGCGAAGATTGCGCTGGGTTACACCCTGGATGAGATCAAAAATGCGATCACGCAGAAGACCTATGCAAGCTTCGAGCCGACGCTGGACTATTGTGTCGTGAAGATGCCGCGCCTTCCCTTCGACAAATTTCTCACGGCGAAGCGCACGCTTACCACGCAGATGAAGGCGACCGGCGAGGTCATGAGCATCTGCAACAATTTCGAAGGCGCACTCATGAAGGCCATCCGCAGTCTCGAGCAGCATGTGGACTGCCTTAGAAGCTATGACTTTACGAAGCTGGACCGCGCGGAACTGCTGGATCGCCTGAAGGTGGTGGATGATCAGCGGATCTGGGTCATCGCGGAAGCACTGCGCAAGGGGATCACCTATGAGGAGATCCATGCGATCACGCAGATCGATCTGTGGTTCATCCATAAGCTGGACCGCATCGTGCAGATGGAGCACGCACTGGAAGAAGGACCGGTGACGGCAGAGCTTCTGCGCGAGGCGAAGCGGATGGAATTCCCCGATGGAGTGATCGCAAGACTGTCGGGAAAAACCGAAGGGGATATCCTGCAGATGCGCAGGGACCATGGGATCAAAGCGGTCTATAAGATGGTCGATACCTGCTCCGCGGAATTCGCCGCGGCGACGCCGTATTACTATTCGGTGTATGAAGATACGTCGAAGATCTATTCCGTGAACGGGGCACTTTCCGACGATGTTGTCATAAATGAGGCGCGGGAAACGTCCGGACGAAAGAAGGTGCTGGTCCTCGGCTCCGGCCCGATCCGTATCGGACAGGGCGTGGAATTCGACTACTGCTCGGTGCATGCGACCTGGGCATTTTCCAGGGCAGGCTACGAGACGGTCATCGTCAATAACAATCCGGAGACGGTGTCGACGGATTTTGATATCGCGGACAAGCTGTATTTTGAGCCGCTGACGGATGAGGATGTGGAAGCCATCGTTGAGATGGAGCATCCCGACGGCGCGGTGGTACAATTCGGCGGACAGACGGCGATCAAGCTGACGGAGCATCTGATGCGGATCGGTGTGCCCATCCTCGGCACGAAGGCGGAGGATGTGGACGCGGCCGAGGACCGCGAGCTCTTCGACGAGATCCTGCAGCAGACCGGGATCCCGCGTGCTGCGGGCGGAACGGTGTACACGGCGGAGGAAGCGAAGGCGGTGGCGAATCGCCTGGGGTATCCTGTGCTGGTGCGTCCCTCCTATGTGCTCGGCGGACAGGGGATGCAGATCGCCACGAGCGATCAGGAGATCGAGGAGTTTATGGCGATCATCAACCGGATCGCGCAGGATCACCCGATCTTGGTGGATAAATATCTCCAGGGCAAGGAGATCGAGGTCGATGCGATCTGCGACGGCACGGACATCCTGATCCCGGGCATCATGGAGCATATCGAGCGCACGGGCGTGCATTCGGGCGACAGTATCTCGGTCTATCCCGCACCGACGATCGGCAAGCTGATCAAGGACAAGATCGCGGACTATACACAGAAGCTGGCAACGGCGCTGCATGTAAAAGGAATGATCAACATCCAGTTCATCGCGATCGATGAGGATGTATATGTCATCGAGGTCAATCCCCGCTCGTCCCGGACCGTGCCCTATATCAGCAAGGTGACGGGGATTCCGATCGTGGATCTGGCGACGCAGGTGATCATCGGAAAAACGATCCGGGAGCTTGGCTACAAGCCGGGACTTCAGCCGGAGGCGGATTATTACGCGATCAAAATGCCGGTCTTCTCCTTCGAGAAGATCCGCGGCGCAGAGATCAGCTTAGGGCCGGAGATGAAGTCGACGGGTGAGTGTCTGGGGATCGCGAAGAGCTTCCACGAGGCGCTGTACAAGGCATTCCTCGGCGCGGGCGTGGAGCTTCCGAAGTACAAGCAGATGATCATCACGGTAAAGGATGCGGACAAGGGAGAAGCGATCGGCGTGGCCAGACGGTTCGAGCGTCTGGGCTACACGATCTACGCGACGCGCTCTACGGCGGCCGCACTCAATGAGGCAGGCGTGAAGGCCCGCAAGGTGAACAAGATCTCGCAGGAGAGCCCGACGGTGATGGATCTGATCCTGGGACACCGGATCGACCTGGTGATCGATACGCCGACGCAGGGGCGCGACAAGAGCCGCGACGGATTCCTGATCCGAAGGAATGCGATCGAGACGGGCGTGTACTGCATCACGGCGATGGATACGGCGAATGCGCTGGCGAACAGCCTGGAGCATGCGAGCGAGGCGCTGAGTCTTGTGGACATCGCGAGCCTGTAAAGAAGAAAGCCCGGACAGGGCGCCTGAGAACGGGCACCCGGAAGGGCAGTCAGCAAAAAGACAGTAAGGCAGAAAGCCGGAAGGGCAGTCAGTAAAAAGGCAGTAAGACAGGATGGAAGAACAGAAGAGGAATTACCAGCGGGAACTGGACCGGATCCTGGACAAGATCATAGAAGAGAGACGCAAGGCGGAGGCGATGGCGCCCGGCGGGGAGGAAAAAAGTGCCGGGTGTGCGCCGACCCTCCTCCTGCACAGCTGCTGCGCCCCCTGCTCGAGCTATGTGATGGAATACCTGGCTCCTTTTTTCCGGATCACGGTCCTCTATTATAACCCCAACATCGACGAGGAAGCAGAGTACCGCAAGCGCGCCGCGGAGGAAAAGCGCCTGATCGGCGCGTACAATGCGGAAGGCAAGGGCTACCCGATCACGTATCTGGACGGGCGCTACGATCCGCAGGAATTCTACCGGGCAGCCAAAGGGTACGAGCAGGCCCCGGAGGGCGGCGCACGGTGTTTTCGCTGCTACGAGCTGCGCCTTCGGGAAGCGGCAAAGACGGCGCGCGAGCTCGGCACGGATTATTTCTGTACGACGCTGAGCATCTCTCCCATGAAAAATGCTCAGAAGCTGAACGAGATCGGGGAACGGATTGCGCCGGAGTACGGCGTCCGGTGGCTGGTCAGTGACTTCAAGAAAAAAGACGGCTACAAGCGCTCCATCGAACTGTCGAAGGAGTACGATCTGTACCGTCAGAATTATTGCGGATGCAGCTTTTCAAGGTCTGCGCTTTTGCATTGACAAAGAAACGCTGCCCGCGTTAAAATGCGAGCAATATCTTTTCTGCCGGCGGGTCCGTTTCGAAGGATGCGGATCGCGGGAGGAACGGAAGGAAGAGAAGGACGAACGTATGAAGAGTTTACTGGAAAAATTATCTCTGGAAATGGGGAAGGCTTTTGAGGCAGCGGGGTACGATGCTGCGCTCGGCAGAGTCACCATCTCCAATCGCCCCGATCTGTGCGAATACCAGTGCAACGGCGCGATGGCCGGTGCAAAACAGTACCACAAGGCACCGATCCAGATCGCCGGAGAAGTGGCTGAGAAGCTGAAGGAGCTTGGTCTGGCGGCGGATGCCGAGAGCGGGAAAAATGACAGAAGTATCGTTTTTGGTGATGTGGCAGCGATCCCGCCCGGATTTTTGAATCTGAAGGTATCGGAAAGCTATCTGGTCGCCTATCTGGAGGAGACGGAACGGGATCCGAAGTACGGCATGAACCAGCCGGAAAATCCGGGGACGATCATCATCGATTACGGCGGAGCCAATGTTGCAAAGCCGCTGCATGTCGGGCATATCCGTTCCGCGGTCATCGGTGAGGCAGTCAAGCATATGATGAAGTATGCGGGCTATAAGGTCATCGGCGATGCGCATCTCGGAGACTGGGGACTTCAGATGGGTCTCGTGATCGTAGGGCTTCAGGATCGCCAGCCGGATCTGCCCTATTTTGACCCGGATTTCAAGGGGGAGTATCCCTATATAGCACCCTTTACGATCTCGGAGCTGGAGGAGATCTATCCCGCGTCGAGCGCAAAGTCCAAGGAGGATCCGGAGTACAAGGCACGCGCCATGGAAGCAACGCATCAGCTGCAGATCGGCAACCGCGGGTATCGCGCTCTGTGGAAGCTGATCATGGATGTCTCCCTGACGGATCTGAAGAAAAATTACGGCGCCCTGAATGTGGATTTCGAGCTGTGGAACGGCGAGAGCAGTGTGCAGGATCGGATCCCCGCCATGGTGCAGTACATGAAGGACGGCGGCTATGCGTACATCAGTGAGGGTGCGCTGGTCGTGGATGTGAAGGAGGAGACCGACACGAAGGAAGTGCCTCCCTGCATGATCCTGAAGTCCGATGGAGCGTCGCTCTACAACACGACGGATCTTGCGACGATCCAGGAGCGCATGGAGCTGTATCATCCCGAGCATATCATCTATGTCGTGGACAAGCGCCAGAGCCTGTATTTTGAGCAGGTCTTCCGCTGCGCGCGCAAGACGAAGCTGGTGGGGCCGGAGACAAAGCTGACCTTCCTCGGCTTCGGAACGATGAACGGCGCGGACGGCAAGCCCTTCAAGACCCGTGAGGGCGGCGTGATGCGTCTGGAGAAGCTGATCAGCGAGACGAAGGAAGAGATGTATCACAAGATCAAGGAAGGTCGTCCCGTCACCGACGAGGAGGCACATGAGACCGCGGATCAGGTGGCGATCGCTGCCCTGAAATACGGCGATCTGTCCAACCAGGCGTCCAAGGATTATGTGTTCGACATCGACCGCTTTACTTCCTTTGAGGGGGATACCGGTCCCTACATCCTCTATACGATCGTGCGGATCAAGTCCATTCTGGCAAAATATGCGGAGCAGGGCGGAGTCCCGGATCGCAGCAGACTGACGCCCGCGAAAAATGATTCCGAGAAGGCGCTGCAGATGCAGCTGGCCGGCTTCGGCTCCATGATGGAGAGCGCCATCGCAGAGATCGCACCGCACCGGATCTGTGGTTACATCTATGATCTGGCCAATGCATTCAACAAGTTCTATCACGAGACGCAGATCCTGACCGAGGAAGATCCGGTCCGCAAGGAAGGCCTGATCGCAATGCTGGTGCTGACCCGCGACATCCTCGAGACCGCCATCGATGTCCTCGGATTCGAGGCGCCGGAGCGGATGTAAAGGGGGAGATTTTGCGGGTTCCGGAAAGGCTGCAATGTTTTTTCGGTAAAATGAATTTCTCTCTTGACAGTCCTATAGGAAAAAGATAAAATAGCATGGTCGGCTCGGGAATTCTCCGGCCGACCATACAGATGGCGAGATAGCTCAGCTGGCTAGAGCATGCGGTTCATACCCGCAGTGTCGAGGGTTCAAGTCCCCCTCTCGCTACGCGACAAAGGAATCCGGAAGGGTTCCTTTTTTTCATGTAAGGAATGGCTTCCGGAACGCTCGACACTGCGGCAGTGCCTGGGGACGCACGGTGCCCGGTGGATATTACCACCTAAAAATGCTACAATAGGATTTAATCGTTTTGATTTCAGACTGGTATATGAGGTGATCTTATGAGGAAAAACAACATCAGCAAAAAAATGACGGCCATCCTGACAGCAGTCCTGCTGCTTGGTTCGCTGACAGCCTGCGGGGACAAACAGCCCGTTCCCCATACAGGCGATGGGGGAAGCGAAGCCGGCACGGTGGTCATCGATGATATGCAGGGAGCCGGACAAAGCGGGGAGGCTGCAGGCGCCGGACAGGGCAGTGAAGCATCCGATGCCGGTCAGACGGACGCGCAGCAAGGGGACACACAGTCAGGGACGATTACGGAACTGACCGGCAAGGTGACGCTTTTCTCCTATGAGACGGAGGAGACCCTGACCTATGAAGGCGGAGCTCCCTTCCCTTACGCCTATGCCGTGACGCCCGGTCTGGAGCTCGATGAGGCATCCGCCGCGCAGTATCCGAAACTGGCTGCGGCCCTGAAGTCGATGAATGAGGACAACCAGACGCTGAGCAAATACGCCCTTGCGAACATGACCGGGGTGATGAACGAAGATCTCAGCTACGGGATGGAGCCTTTTTATTCCTGCTACGAGGAGGCCCATGCAAGCGTGACGCGTGCGGATGCGCAGGTGCTGAGCTTCCTGGTGACGACCGATTCCTTTTACAACGGTGCGCATCCGAACCTCTACTACAATTCGCGTATTTATGATTCGCAGACCGGCGAGATACTGGGCATCGGCGATATTTTCAAGAACCGGGACGCGCTCATCGATGTGATCGTGGAGCATCTGGATCCGATCGCGGTGGATCCGGAGGAAGGCTTTGCGTTTGATGAATCCGATATCAAAAGCATGCGCGCGACCATCACCGACGAGGTGGAGCAGGAATACCTTCATTTTACGATGGGGGAAGAGGGCGTGACCTGCCATTTTGATCCCTACGAACTGATGTATTACGCGCTCGGCCCCATCGAATCCGCATTTTCCTATGCGGAGTATCCGGAGCTTTTCAACGAAAAATATGTACCGGACCACAGCCCTGAGCTGCCGGCCGGCGAGCGCTTCCCGGAAGAAGCGGAGACGGAGAAGACGCTCTTTACGGTGGACGAGCTGCTTTCTTCCCTCCCGGAGGAGGAGCAATGGAACGACACGGAGGGCGACGGGGATGATGCCGGATACCATGTCGTGGAATGCCCCGACTGGGACGTGACCTATCTGGCGGACGGGATCTTTGACACGCTGACGGAGCCTCCCTTCACGATCCGGGAGGTCAGCCACACCTATGACGAATACTACATGCCCGAGCCCTGGGCGAAGGAGCATGGGATCGAGCTGCCGGCGGGCTTTGTCTACGGCTCTTCCTACAGCGATGACATGTATACCTATTGGGTCAGCAACAATGCGGCAAACGGCTACATGAGCATCGAACTGTACGATGCGAGTGGGAGTATCACCTACGGCACCTTCGATCTGTCGGCGTACCTCAATCCGCCGGTCGTGGCGCCGGAAGACGTGGCGTACACGGAGATGGCGATCGACTATGCGGCGGCCCGGGACGGCGTCCTGTATGTGGAGATCGGGCATCGCACCTATGCAGCGTCGCAGCCCTGCACAGCCTTTATCCTGGCGATCCGCATCGAGGACGGCGCGCTTCTCTGGAAGAGCGACTATCAGGTGGCCGGAGCCCAGAATTTCCTGATCGGAGAGGATACGATCATCTGCGGCTACGGGTTCACCAGGGAGCCGGATTATCTGTATGTCCTCAGCCGTCACAGCGGTGCGAAGCTGCAGACGATCAAGCTCCACAGTGCACCGGAATATTTCATTCCGGAGGATGATTCCCTGATCGTGCTGACCTATGACACGATCTATGAGTATAATATCTCGATGGATTAAAGGCGCGTGCCGATACAGGGAGAGGATCCGAGGATTTTGGAAGGGAAGTAAGACAACATGAGAGCATATGAACGGTTGCTGAAATACGCACAGGTCAATACGACAAGCTGCGAGGAAAATGAAGCGAATACCCCTTCCGGGGAGGGCGAGTGGAATCTGGCGCGCCTCCTCGAGGAGGAGATGAAGGAGCTGGGGCTGAAAAATGTCCATGTGGACGAACACTGCTATGTCTATGGATGGCTCCCCGCGACCGAGGGGTGCGAGGGCAGCAGGCATCTGGGATTCAATTCCCACATGGATACGGTGGCGGACACCGGCGGCGCAGATACGCATCCACAGGTGATCCGGGACTATGACGGAGGACCGATCAAGCTGGGAGATTCGGGCAAGGTGATCGATCCGGAGCTTTTCCCGCACCTGAAGGACTGCAAGGGCAAGACGATCCTCACAACGGACGGCACCTCGGTGCTGGGCGCCGATGACAAGGCGGGCATCGCGGAGATCATGACCATGTGCGAGACACTGATCCGGGAGCAGATCCCCCATGGTGCGATCAGCATCTGTTTCAGCCCGGACGAGGAGATCGGACACGGGGCGGCCTATCTGGATCTGGCGGCCTTTGACGCGGATCTGGCCTACACGGTCGACGGATCGGCGCCGCATGAGGTGGAATATGAGACCTTTAATGCGGCTTCCGCAAAATTCGTTTTTACGGGGCTGTCCGTGCACCCCGGCGACGCGAAGGGCAAGATGATCAACGCAATGCTGGTGGCGATGGAGGCGGCGGCTAGCTTTCCGCCGGACGAGGTTCCTTCGAAGACGGAGGGACGCGAGGGCTTTTACCACCTGACCGGCGCGCACGGCAATGTGTCCGAGGCGGTGCTGGAGTACATCCTCCGGGACCATGACGCGGCCCTTTTCGCGAAGAAGAAAGAGAAGGTTCGCGAGGTCGCGGCGGCCATCAATGAAAAATACGGCGCGGGCACGGTGCGCGTAGAGGTAAAGGATCAGTACCGCAACATGGCGGAGATCATCGCAAAGGTGCCCGAGGTGGTGGAGATCGCGAACCGCGCCATCGAGGCCGTGGGCCTTACGCCGGTATCGAATCCGGTGCGCGGAGGGACGGACGGCGCGCAGCTTTCGTTCCGGGGACTCCCCTGCCCGAATCTCGGAACCGGCGGATACGCCTATCATGGGTATTATGAGCATGCGGTCGCGGAGGAGATGGATACCTGCGTGCAGATCCTGCTGCATATCGTGGAGGAGTTCCGCAAGCTCCCCAGGTGACAAGGAAGGGTGCGCGCGGAGCAAAAACAACGCTATAGACCCAAGCGGAAAGGACCAAAGGGTGGTGCAGGAGAGAAAAGTCTCTCCCTGACCCGGGAAAAGGCAAAAACGAAGCTTCAAAGGAAGAAAAAAGGGTGCACGCGGAGCAAAACCAAAGCTTCAAAGGAAGAAAAAGGGTGGCAGGAAGAGAAAAAGGCCCGGGCAAAGCGCCCGGGCCTTTGACATTGCAAATAGATTCTTTTGCTGTGCGTTCTTCCTTACTTCTTCTTTCTTCCGCGCAGTCCGAGGAAGGCAGCCACACCGGCGCCGAGCACGAGGAGACCGGCGATGATGCCCTTTGTCACCTTGTGCGTCGCTCCGGCGGGAACCACGGTCGCTTCCTCATGATCGCCCTCGACTGCGACGCGGGTCGGCTCCTTGATCAGCACCAGAGCCGAGATCGGCTCGACACTGATCTCATCACTTACCGAGCGCAGCGCGGTCGTGCCGGCGGTATCGCTGTCGATGTAGACATTCCAGTTGCCGGCGGGCAGCGTGATCTTAGTCGCCGTGATATTCGGGTTGAAGAGCAGGTAGATCCGATCGGCGGTCTCGCCTTCCACCTTGCTTCCTTCCACTTCGAAGCCGGTCACATTCTTGTCCAGTCCGTCCAGCGAATGGACGACATCCGCCACTTCCTCCGCTGTTGTAAGCCGAAGCGCCGGGTGCGCCTTGCGGAACGCGATCAGACCCGTGTAGTAAGCATTTACCGCAGCCACCTGCGGATCCTCGAGGGTGCTCCACTTGAGGCTGTTGACCTTATCGCCGGAAGCGTAGGAATTCGAATCCAGCGTGCCGTCCTCCTTCTCCTTCGTGCGCAGCAGCTCTTCCCCTGCCTGCATGAAGGGAATCCCCTGTGCCGTCATCACGATGGAGGCGGCGAGATTGTTCATGCGGATCAGATCCTCCCGGCTTACATCCGGCCGCGAGACCTGCAGCCGGTCGAAGAGCGAGAGATTGTCATGGCAGGAAGCGTACTGCACGACCTGCGAAGGAGACTCGCTCCAGGACTCGTCCGCCAGGAAGGAATAGCTGATCGAGCGTTCCTTGTTCAGCGCACCGGAGACATAGCCGACCTCACCGTTATTGAACACGCTTCCTTTGAGCCCGTCGCGCAGCGTGTCGTTAAAATAGGCAAATCCGGGTGTGCGCGCGGAGGAGAGCTGCGTTGCCAGGGTCACGCCGTCCTTCGTCACGGCGGTATTCATGCTCCAGCCTTCCCCGTAGAAAATCACGTCCGGATGCTTCTCGTGCACCTTCTCCACGATCTCGTTGATCGTATCGATATCGAGCAGTCCGACCAGATCAAAGCGGAAGCCGTCGATATGATATTCGTCCGCCCAGTAGCAGACGGAATCCACGATATATTTGTGCACCATGCTCCGCTCGGAGGCGGTATCATTCCCGCAGCCGGAGCCGTTCGAGTAGGTCCCGTCGGCGTTCACTCTGGAAAAATACCCGGGTACCAGCCGGTTTACGCAAAAATCGGACGCGCTGTAGACATGGTTGTAGACGACATCCATCACTACGCTCAGCCCCTGCCCGTGCATCGCCTGCACCATCTCCTTGACTTCCTTCACGCGGACCTCCCCGTGGGAAGCGTCCGTGGAGTAGGAACCCTCGGGTACATTGTAATTGACCGGGTCATACCCCCAGTTGAACAGGCCGGCCGAGGAGTGCGTCTCATCGACGGAGCCGAAATCATAGAAGGGCAGGAGATGGACATGCGTCACCCCCAGGGATGCAATGTGGTCCAGTCCCGTGGAGACACCGCTGGGCGTTTTCGTCCCGGTCTCGGTCAGTCCGAGGTATTTTCCGACATGTTCGATCCCTGCGCCGGCATCCGAGGACAGATCGCGGATGTGCAGCTCGTAGATCACGGCATCGTTTGCGGTCTCGCCCGCGTGCGGATTGGCATCCTCGGCCCATCCTTCCGGATCCGTGGAAGCCAGATCCAGCACCATGGCGCGCCGTCCGTTGACTCCGGTCGTGCGTGCGTAAGGGTCGCAGGCCTCCTGCTTTAAGCCGTCGAGCACTGCGGTGAAGGTGTAATAGGTGCCGTTTAAGTCCCCTTCTTTCGTGGCGACCCAGGTACCGTTAACATCCGCACGCATCGGGATCTGCTCGATCAGGTCATCCTCCCAGTAGGAGCCGGAGGCGTAGAGATTCAAGGTTACCTCCTCCGCGGTCGGCGCCCAGACGCGGAAGTCCGTGTGATCTGCCGTGTAGGTGTAACCCAGGTCGGAACCGGTGTAGGTGTATTTTTCCTCAAAATCCTCCGTGGAATAGAGGATCGGCATCTGCACCGGATACTCCGTCTCCTCAAAACCAATCCGGTAATTCCGGTACGGATCCAGCTCCGAAGCAAGCTCTACCAGATAATCAAAAGCCTCCGGTGCTTCTTCCTCCCCGCCGATGCGGGATAGATTGATCATCTCCACGCGCCCGTTCCGTCCGGTCACATAGATGGTATCCATCTGGTCCTCGCTCATCTCTCCCGTAAGTGTCATCGTGATCGTGCCGTCCCCGTTGTAGACGGCGGTCTTAAGCTTTGTTCCTGTCACAGCATCTTCTCCGTATTCTTTGGTGTAGCCCGGAACCCCGGACTCCACATAAATATGTACCGTTCCCGTCACCATCTCGGAGAGATCGATGAACTGATCCTCCGCGATATCCTTCTCCCAGTCCTGCGTTCGGACGATGAAGCCCACCTTCGACACACCGGGCGCCACCTCCATGGTCGCCACCATCTCACCGTCTTCCTCGGCAAAGGCGTACCCGGCGCCGTCACCGCCCTCCGGCCAGAGCCAGACGTCCCAGGCACTGTAATCCCCGTCCGCGCGGTGGTAGTGGAGCTTGAGCGTCGGTCCGCCATCCGCCAGCGCGGTAAGTGGCGGACGCAGCAGGGCCACTTCCGAAAAAATAAGGGCCATCGCCGCCAGAAAGGCGACCGCCTGATGAAGTATCTTTTTCATAAATCCTCCTTCGTTTTGCGCAATGGGTTGCGCAACCATAAAACGATTATAGCATGCAAAAAGATTTTGAAAAGAGAAAAATGGAAAACGATTTCCCAAAATTTGCTGATAGATTTTATACATTATTCATAAAATTCTTTTCAATCGCCGGAAACTATGGTTAAATAAAGGAGAATACAGGGGTTGTCAGGCAACGAGGGCGCTTTTGGTTCCGTCATTTTCCGGGGAAACGATGAAAGCGTGCGGTGCCTTATTTTCAGTGTGATCGATGGGGTGACGGACTTGAGACTCACAGTGCTTGGAACCAGAGGATCGGTTCCCGTGGACGGAAAGGAATATGAGACCTATGGCGGCGGAACCTCCTGTTATCTCGTGGAAGCGGGCAAGGTGAATCTGCTGCTCGATGCGGGCACCGGGATCTACAAATGCCCCGCGGATCTCGAAGGAGAGGTCCATCTGCTGCTGACGCATCCGCATCTGGATCATCTGCTCGGGCTGACCTTTTGTCCGCTGATCGTGCAGATGCACCGGCCGCTTCATATCTATGGCAGGACGCGGGACGGCATGACGGTGAAGGATCAGATCGACCGTCTTTTTTCCGTGCCGCTCTGGCCGGCGCTGGTGGAGAACTATCCGGCGGATATCACCTTCCACGATCTGCCGGAGGATTTTTGCATCGGAGATGTCAGGGTGGAGATGATGGAAGCTGTGCATCCCGGCGGATCCACGGTGTCCCGGATCAGCCACGGCGGACGATCCGTTGTCTACGCGACCGATTTTGAGGATGTGCGGGACAAGGGAGCGGAGCTCGCCGCTTTTTCCCAAGATACCGATCTGCTGATCTACGACGGGCAGTATACGGAGAGCGAGTACAAAACCTGGGAAGGCTACGGTCATTCCACGATGCAGATCGGACTAAGCATCATGCGCGAGAGCGGGGCGAAGCGCCTCCTGATCACGCACCATGACCCGCGGCACAAGGATGCCTTTCTCGCCGAGCAGGACCGCCTGCTGCAGGAGGCGTGCCCGGATGCATGTTTTGCACGGCCCATGCAGGTATTCGATTTACAGGAGTAAACCCATGTCTGATCAGCAGCTTAGAAAAAAACTTTCGGATGACCGTCTGATCCATATCGCCATCGAGCTTACGACCCAGAAGGATTTTGACCTTCTGATGGAATATATCATCGACGAAGCGATGGAGCTGACCCACTGCGACGGTGGTACGATCTATTCGCTGGAGGAGGACAATCTCTATTTCCAGAACATGATCACCAAGTCCAGGGGTTTTCGCAGATCCCGCAGACTCGGTGAGATCGATCTGCCTCCGGTCGCCCTGTCTTCCGGCGCCATCAGCGCGATCTGTGCGCGGGAGAAAAAAAGGATCAACATCGAGGACATCTATGTCTCGAAGGAATATGATTTTTCGGGGCCGCTCCGGTATGACGCGCTGAACGGCTACCACACGACCTCCATGCTGGTGCTTCCCATGGAGGATGACAAGGGACATGTGATCGGTGTCCTGCAGCTTCTGAACGCGATGGAGGAGGACGGCACCGTCATTCCCTTCTCCGAGGACTATGAGCAGACGGTCTACGCCATGACCTCCCTGGCGGCCGTCAGTATGAACAATCACCGCCTGACGCAGGAGATCTACGACATCCTGCATTCCTTCGTCAAGGTCATGGCGACCGCCATCGACACGCGCAGCCCCTACAATGCCAACCATACCCGCTCCATGGTGCGCTATGCGAAGCGCTTCCTGGACTGGCTGGATGAGACGGATCACCCGCTGCGCTTCCCGGAGGAGCAGGTGGATCCCTTTCTGATGAGTGTGTGGCTGCACGATGTCGGCAAGCTCGTGATCCCGCTTGAGGTCATGGACAAGCCGGACCGTCTCGGCACCCACACCGAGCCCCTGATGCACAAGATCGAGGTCGCGATCCTGATGGAGCGCCTGCGCGTGGCGGAGCGCCCGGAGGAGAAGGAGGACGCCCTCGCGGAGATCTCGTATCTCGAAGAGGCGCGGGCTCTGATCCTGGAGAAAAACGGAGCGGGCTTTTTGCCGGATCCGGTGCTGGAGCATTTCCGTGAGATGGGTGCCCACAAAGTGCTGACCTCCGCGGGAGAACAGGCGCCGCTTCTTAACGACGAGGAGCTTCACTGCATGCTGATCCAGAAGGGCACGCTGACCGATGAGGAGCGCGGTATCATGCAGAGCCATGTCGTGCACACCGCGCGGATGCTCGCACAGATGAAGTTCTCCAGAAACTATGCGAAGGTGCCCGAATGGGCGGGCGGCCATCACGAGTTCCTCAACGGAACCGGTTATCCGAACCATCTTACGAAGGAGCAGCTGCCGATGCAGGTGCGGCTCCTTACGATCATTGATATCTACGATGCGCTGACGGCGGAGGACCGCCCCTACAAGCCTCCGATGCCTGCAGAAAAGGCACTGGGGATCTTACGCAGCATGGTCGAAGAGGGCAAGATTGACGGAGAGCTTCTGGACCTCTTTGAGACCAGCGGCGCATGGCGCAAAGACGTAACTTGAGGAAAATGAGGGAACGGGGATGAACAGGAAAAAATGGATCCGGCTCGGCGCGGCGGTCGGCGCAGCGCTTCTTCTGGCCCTGCTGGCCTATGGCGGAACCGTGCGCAGATTCGACCGGTGGTTTGAGGACCGTGTATTTCAGAGAGCCGGCGCGATCTCGGGCGATGTCGTCGTCGTCGGGATCGATGAATATGCGCTGGAAAAAATCGGCCCCTACAATACCTGGGACCGAAACGTGATGGCTTCCGCACTCGAAGCGCTGAATGCGGATCCGAATAACCGGCCCGCGGTCGTCGCAATCGATACGCTCTACGCGAGCGAATCGGACGATCCGGAAGCGGACGCGCGCCTGGCAAAAGCGGCGGCGGACCTCGGCAATGTGGTCACCGGAGCCTCCGCGGTCTTCGGCAGTACGAACAGCTGGACCGAGAACGGCGAGTATCAGATCGATTTTTATTCCGTGCTGGCGTTCGAGGAATCCTACCCGGCGCTGAAGGCTGTCACCGAGCAGGGCCACATCAATGCCATGTATGACACCGACGGAATCATGCGCCACGCGGTTCTCTATATTGATGTCCCGGGCGGCGGACGCGTGTATTCCATGGCGGCCCGTTCGGCCATGTGCTACGCGGAGCAGCATGGGGAGACGCTGAAACTCCCCGAGACCGATGCCAGAGGGCATTTCTATGTCTCCTACACCGCGAAACCCGGCGATTTCTATGACGGCATCTCGATTGCAAGTGTGATCGACGGCGAAGTCCCGGCGGGGTATTTTGCGGACAAGATCGTCCTCATCGGCCCCTATGCGGTCGGTCTGCAGGACTCCATCTACACCCCGATCGAGCGCGCGCGCCAGATGTACGGCGTGGAATACCAGGCCAATGTCATCGAGGCGATCCTCGCGGAGAATTACAAGGTGGAAGTCTCGGACCTCCTGCAGGCGATCGTGCTTTTCGTCCTCTGCGCAGCGGCGTTCCTTTTGTTTTTGCGGCTCAGCATGCGCAGGTCCGCCATCGCCTTTGCCGGCCTTACGGTCGTCAGCATCGGCGTGGACATCCTGCTCTACGAGCTTGATTACATCGTGCATCCGCTCTGGGGACCCTTAAGCTTTCTGATTCTCTATGTGGCGGCGATCGTCGTGCATTACAACCGTTCGCGCGCCGAGCGGCAGAGAGTCCAGAACATGTTCCAGCGCTATGTCGATCCCGGCATCGTGAAGGAGATCCTGCGCGAGGGCACGGATTCTTTGGGACTCGCCGGAAAATTATGTAATATCGCCGTTCTCTTCGTGGATATCCGCGGATTTACCACGATGAGCGAGCGGCTCGATCCCGAGACCGTCGTCTCGATCCTGAACCAGTACCTCGGCATGACCAGCGATGTCATCCACCGTCACGGCGGCACGCTCGACAAATTCGTCGGCGACTGTACGATGGCCTTCTGGGGCGCTCCGCTTCCGTCGGAGGATCCCTGCTACCAGGCCTGCCAGACCGCATTGGACATCCAGGCGGGCGTCGCGGAGATCTCCGAACGTCTGAAGGAGACCCTGGGCGAAGCCATCTACTGCGGTGTCGGCGTCAACTACGGCCCCGCGGTCGTCGGCAACATCGGCGCCGAGAGCCGTATGGACTTTACCGCGATCGGTGACACGGTCAACACCTCCGCGCGTCTCGAGGCGAACGCGCCGAAGGAGAAGATCTTCATCAGCCGTTCGGTGGCGGATGAACTGGGAGACCGCGCCGAGACCACATCGCTCGGCGGCACGATCAAGCTTAAAGGGAAGGCGGACGGCTTCGAGATCCTGACGCTGGACCGTCTGACCGATTACGTCGGGTACTACACAAAGAAGCCTACTTGATTTTTTGCGGATTTGTGCGTATTTTAATAACAGAGGTTTTGTTAACTGAGGGACATTAAATAAGGGGAGTTTCCATGGCTGGCGAAGTAGAGAACAAAGAGTTAAAAGAGAACAAAGGGAAAAAGAGTAAAAAGGCGCTGATCGTCGTGATCATCCTCGCAGTGCTTGCACTGATCGGCGGACTGGTTGCGTTCCTTCTGAACAATCAGAAGATGCGTGCGGTCGTGATCCGCCTGATCCTGCGGGAAGGAACGGTCACGATGGAGGACGCGGGCGGCAAGGAGAGTACGCTGGTCGACAATATGCGCCTGAAGAGCGGCAGCCGCCTGGTCACCGGAGCGGACGGCATGCTGAAGCTGGATATGGACAATTCGAAGATCGTGACGATCCTCGAAAACAGCCGTCTGGCCATCGAGAAATCGGGCAAGGCGCTGGCGCTGGACCTCGAGGACGGTCAGATGTTCATGAACCTTCCGACCGCACTCAATGAGGACGAGACCTTCGATATCCGCACCTCCACGATGGTCGTGGGTATCCGCGGTACGGCGGTCTATCTCGATGAAAATGAGGGCGAGCTCTACCTGCTGCACGGACGCGTCCATGTCATCGGCCACAATCCGACAACGGGCGGCGAGAACGAGATCGATATGGAAGCCGGCATGAAGATCCGCATCTACCTCTTCAATGACAAAGAGGGCGAGGAGAGCGTGCAGTTCTTCTTAGAGCCGATCGGCCCCTATGACCTGCCGGCAGAGCTGCGCCGGATCATGCGTGATGACCAGGAGCTGATTGACAGCATCCTGCAGGCGACCAAATGGAACGAAGAGGAATTCTATGACTGGTTGAACGGCACCGACGAACCGGAAGGCGAACCCGGGCAGCAGCAAGAACCCGAGCAGCCGTCCGAACCGGGCGTGGTCTCCGTCTCCTATGAGATCGACGGCGTACCCTTTGACGCCGGAGAGATGTTCGAATCCTTTATCGCAGGCGAGGGCCTCGCTTCCCTGCCCGTACCGAAGCGGGAGGGGTATACCTTCGACGGCTGGTACCTGGATGCCGGCCTGTCCATCTCCGTGGCGGGACTGGACAAAACCTTCCTCGAGGATGTAACCCTCTACGGCAGGTGGGTAGCGGACAGCGAGGAGATCGGCGAGACCTATTCCATCGGCTACACGGTCAAGGGTCTCACCAGCTTCAACGCCGCTTCCTTCAAGCTTCCGCGCGAGTATGTCAGCGGCAGCGAGGACGAGATTAAGATCGGAACGCCCGAGATCCCCGGCTATACCTTCGACGGCTGGTACACCGATGAAGCCATGAAGCACAAATTCTCCGGGACCGTATCGAAGGAGGATGTCGGAAATCTGACCCTCTACGGCGAAGCGATCCCGAATAAATACAATATTTCCTACAAGGTGGACGGGTACAATTACGATCCGAAGCAGTTCGGCGTCCCCGAGACCTATACGTACAATGTCGAAACCGTGATCGGACCGACCGGCATCGAAGGATATTATTTCTACGGCTGGCACTGCGATCAGCTCGGGAGCGACATCACGATCACGATTCCTGCGGGAACCATGGGCGATATCGAGCTCTACGCCGAGGTTAAGCCGAAGCCGGATGAGAATCCGGATGAGAATCCGGAGACCTACAATATCACGTATTCCGTGGAAGGCTTAAGCGGATTTAACGCAGAAAATTACGGACTGCCCACCAGCTATACCGCGGGCACGATCCGGGCCCTGTCTGCGCCCGAGATCACCGGCTACACCTTCGACGGCTGGTATTCGGATTCCGCACGGACGACACGGATCGACAGCATCTCCGCGGATACCACGGGCGATGTCACCGTCTACGGCATCGCGACGGCAGCGTCCTATACGATCTCCTACCAGGTCGACGGGCTGGATTCCTTCAGCGCAGCCGATTATGATCTGCCGACGACCTACACCTATGGTGCGGAGACAGCCCTTGGCACGCCGACGATCACCGGCTATACCTTCGCAGGCTGGTACTCCGATGCGAACCATACCACCGGCATCACGGCCATCTCCGCGACTACGACCGGCGATGTCACGGTCTACGGCACCGCGACGGCCAATACCTACAATATCACTTATGCCGTGACCCGCTCCGATACCGGCGCGGCGATCGATGTCAGCGCCCTGGATCTGCCCGCAACCTATACCTACGGTGCGGCAGCCGACCTGACACAGATCGCGGATGAGGATATCACCGGCTTTGGCACCTTCAGCGGCTGGAAGCTGGGCGGCACGACCGTCACGGCCATCCCCGCGGACCGGACGGGCGATGTGGCCCTGACCGGTACGCTGACCGCGCTGACCTATGACATCACCTTCACGGTCTACCGTGAGACGGAGCCGGACGGCGTACAGACCATCGATACAGGGACGATGCTTGCCACCTGGACGAGTACCTATACCTATGGCAATGCGCCCGTGCTGGCAGATGCTCTGCCCGCCGGGACCGATACGACCGGATTTGGCGCTTTCGAGGCCGGCTGGTTTACCAATACCGGCTGCACGACGGCAGCTGCGCCCGCAGCCACCGATTCCGGGGATAAGACCTACTACAGCTTCCTGAAGGCAGACCGCTACACCATCACCTATCACTTGGGGGGTGACGGAGTGGAAATATCACCGGAGAATCTGGCGGCAAATTATGGGTACGCCGACGCGATATCCGAATACTTCTATGATCCGAACCGGGATCTTGAATTGACACCGTTGGATGTATTCGAACTTGATCCGGGTAATGGCCGGGGTGATAATAATGGGAGTTATTCCTATGGCTGGTACAGGGATTTCGCACATAGAGAGGAAATAACTACTATCCCGGCGGGATATGCCCAGGATGTGGAACTGTACGCGGCATACGAGTACATTTCTACCAACTCTTGTTATGCGAATGGCATCATAATGAATGGAAATACGAATGAATTCTATTATTCTTACGGGGATGTCGATTATTATCTGGATACCGTATTGCTTGATGAGTATACAGAAGGACAAGGTACTTACAGATATTATGGGGTAGCCGGTTCGGATGTACGTCAGATCGCCGGTAATATCGGGCTGCAGACGCTTATAAAGAATGGAACACCTGTAGGAACCGTTGGGTACGATGGTACCGTACACAGAGATTCCCTGCTGGTATCTCCTTCCGGCACATACTACCTGAAATTCACGCCGACGCGTGCAGTGTCGGCAGGAGCCGACGAGCAGCCGATCGTACCGGTCTATCTGGTCTACAATGGGAGCGGAAGCTATGGCGGATTTGATGGTGGCTGGACCTTAACGGAACCGCAATAAGGTTTTGAGCGTCGCGGGGTAACCCCCGCGGCGCTTTTCTTTTCGCTTACCGGTCGCAGGCAAAAATTGATCCAAAGGATCCGGACAGAAAAAAAGATTGCTTTCTTGCGTTCCGGTGTGTATATTAATAGGCAGTAGTAAATAGTTCGGCTTCTGTGTTCTCTTTCTTGATTCAAGAGAAGTATTCCACTGCCTTGACCTGTTGTTCCGTAAGAATGAGATAAGTGTCTGATTTTTTGTCGGCGCCGGAAGCCATAAGGTTTTCCATTTCAGAGAGGTATTATGAGAGAAAAATTAGAATCGTTGCCCATTTCCGAACTTCGCGAGCTGGCGAAGGCCGGCGGGATCAAGGCCAGCGGCCTGAAAAAATCCGAGCTCGTGGATGCCCTCCTGGCCCTCCATGAGGGGCAAAAGGATACGGCCCCCGTGGCAGAGCCTGCTGCGGCAGAGGCAGCGCCGGAAGAGAAAAAGCCGGCACCGGCCAGGCGCAGCCGCGTGGTCATCACGCGAGGTAAAGAGGTGGTATCTTCCGCGGAAGGGAAGAAGCCGGCGGCTCCGGAGAGTGTCCCGGCTGAGGCAGATGTGGTTCGCTCCGAGAGCAAAGCGGAAGAGCGCAGGCCCGAACCTCCGAAGGCAGATCCGGTCAAGGCGGACAACCGCGACCCGATCCTCGCGCAGGAGGAGGATTATGTCCCTTCCGACTCGGATGAGCCCGCACACGGTATTCTGGAGGTTATGGCGGAAGGGTACGGCTTTATCCGCAGCGATAATTACCTTCCCGGCGAGAACGATGTCTATGTGGCACCTGCCCAGATCCGCCGTTTCGGTCTGCGCACCGGCGACATCCTGGACGGCAAGAAGAAGGCCAGAACCCAGCAGGAGAAATTCAGCCCGCTGCTCTTTGTCTCCCATATCAACGGATATCCGCTGAAGGAGGCCTTAAAGCGCGGGGAGTTCAAGAATCTGACGCCGATTTTCCCGGATCAGAGGATCCGTCTCGAGACCCCCGGCTGCGGCATCGCCATGCGTGCGATGGATCTCATCAGCCCGGTCGGCAAGGGACAGCGCGGTATGATCGTATCCCCGCCGAAAGCAGGTAAGACGACCCTCCTCAAGCAGGTGGCGACCTCCATGCTGCGTGCCAATCCCGATCTGCACCTTCTGATCCTCCTCATCGACGAGCGTCCCGAGGAGGTCACCGATATGAAGGAGGCCATCATCGGCAAAAATGTCGAGGTCATCTATTCTACCTTCGATGAGCAGCCCGAGCACCACATGCGCGTCTCCGAGATGGCCGTCGAGCGTGCCCGCCGCCTGGTGGAGCACAAGCAGGATGTGGTGATCCTGCTCGACAGCATCACGCGCCTTACCAGAGCCTACAACCAGGTCATTCCGCCCAGCGGACGCACCCTGTCCGGCGGTCTCGATCCTGCGGCGCTGCACATGCCGAAGCGCTTTTTCGGCGCAGCCCGTAACATGCGGGAAGGAGGGAGTCTTACGATCCTGGCCACCGCGCTGGTGGACACCGGAAGTAAGATGGACGATGTCGTCTACGAGGAATTCAAGGGCACCGGTAACATGGAGATCATCCTCGACCGCAAGCTCTCCGAGAAGCGTATTTTCCCCGCCATCGATCTGGCCAAGTCCGGAACCCGCCGCGAGGATCTGCTGCTCAGCAGGGAGGAGCTCGAGGCGATCAACATCCTCCGCAAGGGACTCAACGGACTCAAGCCCGACGAGGCGACGGACCGCATTCTCGATCTTTTTGCCAAGACAAGGAACAACCGCGAATTCGTCGAGATCGTCAAGAAGAACAGACTATTTTAAAAATATACTTGCAATGGACGCCTCTCTATGCTACACTTGAAAAGCTGTTTGTGGTTCCATAAACAGTGCGGATGAGAACAAAACAATAACGATACATTGATATAGAGAGGTGAACAAAATGAAAGAAGGTATCCATCCCCAGTACTATCAGGCGACCGTTACCTGCAACTGCGGTAACACGTTCGTGACCGGTTCCACCAAGCCTGAGATCCACGTAGAGGTGTGCTCCAAGTGCCACTCCTTCTACACCGGCCAGCAGAAGACTGCCAGAGCCGATGGTCGTATTGATAAGTTCAATAAGAAATACGGTCTTAAGTAAGAGGATCATCCGAGGGTTGGGGCAGAAGCCTCAACCCTTTTCTTTTATGCGCACGCCCGTGCAAGGGCATGAGGAGATGTTATGGCAAAGCAGCAAAAGAAGAGAAAGATCTGCTACTCGGGGATCGGCGGACAGGCTGTGCTCGAGGGCATCATGATGAAAAACGGAGACCGGTACAGCGTCGGTGTCCGCAAGCCGGACGGAGAGATCGAGGTAGTGGAGGATACCTTCCCCGGGATCCTGTCCGGGCTGGCCCTGAAGAAGATCCCCTTTGTCCGCGGCATCTTCATGTTTATCGATTCTCTGACTCTGGGCATGCGCGCGCTAAACTATTCCGCAGACTTTTACGAGGAGGAGGAAGAGCGCGCGGTCCGTTATGAGAAGGATCCCAGAGCGGAGAAGAAGGGCGGCGAGAAGGCGGCCGAGGTACTGATCATGATCTTCGCCTTTGCGCTGGCCATCGGACTCTTTGTCATCCTGCCGACCTGGGTGGCCTCCCTTCTGGAAACGGTCGTTCAGCGTCCGGGGCTCCGTGCCCTGATCGAAGGCCTGCTCCGGCTCCTGGTCTTTGTCCTGTATATCGGAGGCATCGGCCTGATGAAGGACATCAAGCGCCTCTACGGCTATCACGGCGCTGAGCATAAATGCATCAACTGCCTCGAGACCGGGCACGAGCTCACCGTGCGCAATGTCATGCGCGCTTCGCGCTTTCACAGACGTTGCGGCACGAGCTTTCTCGTCTTTGTCGTGCTGATCTCTGTGATCCTCTTTTTCTTTATCCGTGTGGATCACCTGGGGCTGCGCCTCCTTACGAGGATCCTGCTGATCCCTGTGGTCGCCGGCATTTCTTATGAAGTGCTGCGCCTGGCGGGACGGTATGACAACTGGCTGATCCGCCTCGTCTCCGCACCGGGGATCTGGGTACAGCACCTCACGACCCGCGAGCCGGACGAGCAGATGGCCGAGGTGGCCATCGCCGCGGTGGAGAAGGTCTTTGACTGGAAGCAGTACTTAGAGACCGCCTTCCCGGAGCTGTCGGAGGAGGACGAAGCCGAGGAACAGGCCGAGCTTTCGGATCAGTTTTTTAAGATGAACGATGAGGAAGAAGAGGAAGAATGAAGCTTCGCGCGCTTTATGAAGAAGCAAAGGAACGGCTCACGACGGCCGGCGTACCGGAGCCCGAGATCGACGCCGGGCTCCTTCTGGAGCACTGCTGCGGCGTCTCGCGCCATGATCTTATCCTCCGCGGCGAGGAAGCGCCTTCGGATGCGGCGCAGGAAAAGCTGCGCCGTCTTACCGACAAACGCTGCGAGAGGATCCCCTTACAGCACCTGCTCGGCAGTACCTGCTTCATGGGACTGGATTTTCTCGTGAATGAGCATGTGCTGTGTCCGCGCCCCGATACCGAGATCCTGACGGAAGAAGCCCTGCGGTACTTAAGCGACGGCTTCCGTATCCTGGACCTGTGTACCGGGAGCGGCTGCATCCTCTTGAGCCTTTTGCACTACAGCAACGACTGCACCGGAACCGGGGTCGATCTGTCGCCGGAAGCACTGGACGTCGCCCGCAGGAATGCGGAGGTCCTTTTGCCCGATGCTGCCGAACGGGTCCGTTTTCTGCAGGGGGATCTCTGGGAAGGCTTCGATGGCGAACGGTTTGAGATCATCGTCTCCAATCCGCCCTATATCCCGACCGCCGATCTTGCGACCCTTATGCCCGAGGTCCGCGATCATGAGCCGCACCTCGCTCTCGACGGCGGCCCCGACGGCCTCGCCTTCTACCGCCGGATCGTCCGGTCTGCGCCCGATCACCTTGTCGGCGGCGGGATGCTGCTGCTGGAGATCGGTTATGACCAGGGAGAGGCAGTTACCGCCCTGATGCAGGAGGCAGGCTTTCTGGATGTGGAGATCGTAAAGGACTACGGCGGCAATGACCGCGTGGTCAAAGGGAGAAAATCTGCACTTTAGAAACCGGAATTTGAATATTAACCAAGAAATCATTTACAAGGAATAGAACCATGTTTGACAAATTAGATGATCTGCTCCTGCGCTACGACGAGCTTCTGAACGAACTTCACGAACCTTCCGTTGCGGACGATCCCGCCCGCCTTCGCAGGCTCATGAAGGAACAAAGCGACCTGCAGCCCCTCGTCGACGCCTACAACGAATACAAAAAATGCAAACAGGAAGTGGCGGATTCCCTGGAGCTCCTCACCGGCGAGACCGACGAGGACATGAAGGAGATGATCAAGGAAGTCATTTCCGACAATAAAAAGCGCACCGAGGAGCTTGAGCAGCAGCTTAAGATCATGCTCCTTCCCAAGGATCCCAACGATGATAAAAACGTCATCATGGAAGTCCGCGCGGGTGCGGGCGGTGAGGAGGCTGCGCTCTTTGCGGCCGAGATCTACCGCATGTACGTCCACTTCGCCGAGGCCCATCACTGGAAGGTCCAGCTCGTCAGCGCGGACGAGACGGGGATCGGAGGAATGAAGGAAGTCACTGCCACCATCTCGGGCGCCGGTGCCTACTCCAAACTCAAATACGAGAGCGGCGTCCACCGCGTGCAGCGTGTACCCAAGACGGAGACCGGAGGACGGATCCATACCTCCACCTGTACGGTGGCCATGATGCCCGAGGTCGATGACGACATCGATATCGTCATCGAGGATAAGGACATCCGCATCGATGTCATGCGCGCGTCCGGCAATGGCGGCCAGTGTGTCAATACGACCGATTCCGCCGTCCGCCTGACCCACTATCCCACCGGCATCGTCGTCTATTCCCAGACCGAGAAGAGCCAGCTTCAGAACAAGGCCAAGGCCTTTGCTCTGCTTCGCTCCAAGCTCTATGATATCCAGCAGCAGGAGAGACACGACGCCGAGGCGGAGCTGCGGCGCAGCCAGATCGGAACGGGAGACCGCTCCGAGAAGATCCGCACCTACAACTTCCCGCAGGGCAGAGTCACCGATCACCGCATCGGCCTGACCCTCTACTCCCTGGACAAGGTGATGAACGGCGACATCGACGAGATCCTCGACGCCTGCATCGCGGCCGACCAGGCAGCGAAGCTTACCAAAATGAACGAGGAGTCCTGACTGACATATCTGTCGGAAATCGCCCTGTCATAATTGTGTATATTGTAGCACAAATACCGTAATTTCAAGCGAAACCCCAAGATGTAGTATTTCTTTTCCGAAACTTGTGGCTGACATTTTTCTTAAATTCCTGTTAAAATGGTAGTGTAGTTATGTAAACACCGTTTTGAAGGAGAGCGGAAAGGAAAGGCATCATGTTCAGCGTTGAGGATTATGTTGTTTGCGGTAATAAGGGCGTCTGCAAGGTGGATCGGATCGCGACCCTCGATATCACGGGCGTGGATAAGAATGAGGAATATTACATCTTAAAGCCGGTCTATCACACGGGGAGCACCGTTTATATCCCTGTGGCCATGGCGGAGGATTCCATGCGGCCGGTTCTGAATAAAAAGGAAGCCGATTCGCTTGTGAAGGAGATCCCTGCGATTCCGGAGCTCACCATTACCAATGAAAAACTCCTCGAGCAGGAATACAAGGGCTGTATCCGCAGCAATGATGCGCGCGAACTCGTGAAGCTCCTCAAGACGATCTATTCGAGGCGTGAGGCCCGTTTTGCGGCCGGACGCAAGGAGACTGCGCTGGACGCAAAATATTACCGTCTGGCCGGGGACTATCTCTTCGGCGAGCTCGCCATCTCCCTGGACCTTCCGAAAAATGATGTGGAAGGCTACATCGGCGATCACGGCTGGAGAAAATAAAACAGAAGGCAGTCACACTGCATGCAAAAGGCGCCGCGGGATGAACCCGCGGCGCCTTCTTTCGTTGCAGATCAGTTTGGAGCTTACAAATTCAGCGAGAAGTACCATATATGGTCTTCCGTAGTATACATCAGATAGATCGTACGTACATCTATTTCCGTATCCTGCGGTTCCTGGCCGGAATAATCTCTAAAAACTGCCCGCTGAGGCGTCAGTGCCAGATAGTAGGTGCCATCCTCGGTTTGTTGTAAAGCTCCTCTATGGATGGAGCCATCATAACCCATCGTAGCCAGAATATTATCCGCGCCTTCCACAAAGGACAGCTGCGCTTCCTCCTGCCCCTGGTTGGGATCATAACCGATCCAGGCGTCCGTCCCGGAGATTCCCAGGACCGAATATCCGGTATCATCAGAGTAGAGGATGTCGGTCGCAAAAAAGTAAATATTATTATCAAACTCAGCACTTAAGCTTTGGACACCATTCGCATCTTCCACCAAAAGTCCATCGATGTGATATCTGTTCCTGTTCGAAGCATAAGTCCCCCAGTCTGCATACAGGGTAATATTTTCCGCGCTGCCGGCGGGAATATAATCGGGAACAGCTTCCAGCGTCTCCGTGAACCAGCCATAATAGTAAGTCACGTTAATCACGCCGCTTTCATTCTGGGAAGAGACAGAATGGTCCAGCGCGGGAATCGGAAAGTCTTCCGTC
>JAEEGJ010007537.1_pt1 | contig 31097 bp, 26 predicted proteins | sample 8958761 | NCBI WGS metagenome assembly JAEEGJ01 (sample SAMN16246546, study PRJNA631951) | gut metagenome | biome: gut microbiome; feature: rumen; material: RS-attached | host: Bos | place: Iran: Karaj | collected 2018-10
GGGGTACATAAACTCCGCCGTATTTTTTCGCACATGTAAGGCCAAACATGTGGTCATCTTCATTGATGGTACCGCCTACCGCACAAAGTGAATTGTGGCAGTTGGTAAGTACGTAAGGAATCGGGAACTTGGTAAGTCCCGAAGCTCTTGCAGTCTGGATAATACCTACGAAGGTAATATCGTGAGATGTGAGCTTGTCGAATTTAATCTTAAGCTTTTCCATGTTGCCTGAGGTATTGTGAGCCTCAAGGATATGGTAAGCCATTGTGCCTTTTCTGGCGCCGGACGCCGAATAAGCCTTAGCGGCCTCGCTGTTCTCGGGTACAATCTCTACCCCGCCTACCAAAAATGCACCGTTCTCATGTAATTTAATCATTTGGTCTGTCCCCTCTTAGTGTCAGTCACCTTTTTAAGGTGCCAGATATCATCGACATATTCCTGTATGGTTCTGTCTGATGAGAACTTGCCGACATGAGCGACGTTAAGAATTGCCGATTTTGCCCAGGCATCCTTGTCGGTATACTTGCGGCACAGCTCTTCGCGCGCGTCATGATAGGATCTGAAATCCTTCAAAATAAAGTATCTGTCGGCTCTGTTTGTTTCTTTTGTATTAAGTAACGAGTTGTAAAGGGATCTGAATTCCTCAACGTTATCGGAATCGTAGGTACCGTCTACAAGCTGTTCCAAAACCTTTTTAATATCGGGATCGGAGTTGTAAATCTCCATAGGCATATAGCCGCCGTAATTCTCGAAGTTGATGACTTCCTCGGCGGACAGGCCGAATATCTGAGCATTCTCAGCGCCTACTTCCTCGACTATCTCGACATTGGCGCCGTCCATGGTGCCAAGGGTGATGGCGCCGTTAAGCATGAACTTCATGTTACCGGTACCGGAAGCTTCCTTGGAGGCTGTGGATATCTGCTCCGAAATATCCGATGCGGCAAAAATAAGCTCTGCATTGGATACTCTGTAATTCTCTATAAATATAACTTTAATCTTACCCTTGATAGACGCATCGTTGTTGATTACGTCCGCAACGGAGTTAATAAGCTTAATGGTCTGCTTGGCGGTATGATAACCCGCAGCGGCCTTCGCACCGAAGATAAATGTGCGAGGGTAGAAATCCATATCGGGATTAGCCTTAAGCATGTTGTAAAGGTACATGATATCGAGGATGTTAAGAAGCTGACGCTTGTACTCGTGAAGTCTCTTAACCTGTACATCGAAGATAGAATCGGGATTAACATCCACTCCGTTATGAGCCTTGATGTACTTGGCTAGGCGCACCTTGTTAAGGCGCTTAATCTCCATGAATTCCTTGCGAGCCTCGGCATCGTCTGCGTACTTGGCAACGCCTTCAATGGCCGACAAATCTGTCACCCACTTATCTGACTTAATCTTCTCGGTAACCCAGTCTGCAAGAAGAGGGTTAGCGTGCAAAAGAAAACGTCTCTGCGTAATACCGTTCGTCTTATTGTTGAACTTCTCGGGGAACATCTCGTAGAAGTCTCGAAGCTCCTGCTTCTTAAGAATCTCGGTATGAAGTCTTGCAACACCGTTAACTGAGTAGCCTGCGGCAATTGCGAGATTGGCCATGCGCACCTGACCGTCCCAGAGAATGGCCATCTTACGAACCTTCTCCTTGTTGCCGGGGAACCTGGCCTCTATGTCTTCAATGAAGCGTCTGTTAATCTCTTCCACAATCTGGTAGATACGGGGAAGGAGTCTTGAGAAAAGGTCGATAGGCCATTTCTCAAGCGCTTCAGCCATAATTGTATGATTGGTGTAAGCACAGGTCTTGGAAGTAACTTCCCACGCTTCTTCCCATGTGAGATTATGTTCGTCCAAAAGAATACGCATAAGCTCGGGAACCGCAACCGTCGGGTGAGTATCGTTAAGCTGGAAAGTAACCTTCTCGTGGAACTTAAGAAGATCCTTGTGGGTTCTTAAGTACTTGTCTACCGCTTCCTGAACGGATGCTGAAATAAAGAAGTACTGCTGTTTAAGTCTTAATTCCTTACCTGCATAATGATTGTCGTTGGGGTACAGAACCTCTACGATGTTGCGCGCGAGGTTCTCCTGCTCAACCGCCTTCTGGTAATCGCCCTTGTCAAAAGAATCAAGCTTGAATACTTCCATGGGCTGAGCGTCCCATATTCTTAATGTATTAACCATGCCGTTACCATAGCCTAAGATAGGCAAATCGTAAGGCACAGCGTTAACAGACTGGTAACCTACCTGTCTGTAGTGGTTACGACCAAAGGCGTCCGTGTCAAATTCGGTGTATCCTCCGAACTTAACTTCCTTGGTATATTCGGGACGGCGTAATTCAAAGGGATTGCCGTTCTCAAGCCAGTTATCGGGTACCTCTACCTGATAGCCGTCGCGGATTACCTGCTTGAACATACCGTAGCGATATCTGATACCGCATCCGTAAGCAGGATAGCCGAGAGTTGCAAGTGAATCAAGGAAACAAGCGGCAAGTCTTCCGAGACCGCCGTTACCCAGAGCCGCATCGGGCTCCTCGTCTTCCACAACATCTATATTCACTCCGAGCTCCTCAAGTGCTGCTGCCGCTTCCTTGTAAGCCTTCATGTTGATAAGGTTATTGCCTAAGGCTCTTCCCATCAGGAATTCCATGGACATATAGTAAACAATCTTGGCATCCTGCTCCTCGATTGCTTTCTGCGTATCCATCCAGGAATCGATTATCTGATCCTTGATGGCATAGCAGACTGCCTGGAATATCTGCTGATCGGTAGCCTCTTCCAAAGTCTTTCTGTAAGTAGTCTTAACGTTGTAAACTACACTTCTTTTGAACAATTCTTTATCAAACTTAGGTGCTCCCATTGTTACACGTCTCCTTTTTGAGTTTATATCCCTTAAACCCTTTCAACGCCTATTGTAACATTTTCACCATTAACGTTCCATTCTTTCATGTTGGAAAGGGTTCCGTTATCGGCAATATCAACCGCCAAAACCTTGGTGGCGATTGCGTCTTTATTCTTAAGCACAACTTCTGATACTACATTGCTTCCGGTTACCACAACCTTGATACGGTCCATAACCTCGAAGCCCGAATCCTTACGCATGGTCTGAATCTTGGAGATAACCTCGTATACGAAGCCTTCCTCGATAAGTTCCTGTGTAAGGTTGGTGTCAAGTACTACAGTGACAACGTTGTCAGCCTCGGTTACGTAGCCTTCTTTCTGAGCGATGGAGATGAGGAGGTCTTCCTCGGTAAGCTTAACTTCTGTACCGTTTACGTCAAAAGTAAGCGCTCCGTCTGCCTTAAGTGTATCCATAGCAGCGTTACCGTCAAGCTCACCAAGGTACTTCTGAATGCCGCCGAGCTGCTTGCCGTACTTGGGTCCTACGGTACGAAGCTGGGGCTTGAAGGTATATGAAGTGAACTCGCGTACATCGTCTGTAAATACTACATCCTTAACGTTTAACTCGTCCTCGATGATTTCCTTGAAGAACTCGGAAAGTTCGAAAGGAGCCTTAACAAACATCTTGGAGATGGGCTGTCTGTTCTTGATATTGGAAGCGTTTCTGGCTGCACGACCCATAACAACGGTCTTAAGTACAGCGTCCATGTTCTTCTCAAGTTCCTTGTCCACATGAGCGTCTTCACATACAGGGAAGTCGCAAAGGTGAACGCTTACAGGAGCTGAAGAATCGATTGAGCATACAAGGTTACGATAGATATCGTCTGCCATGAAAGGAATCATGGGAGCCGCAGCCTTGGCAACGGTTACAAGAGCGGTGTAGAGAGTCATGTAAGCGTTAATCTTATCCTGCTCCATACCCTTAGCCCAGAATCTTTCACGTGAGCGACGAACGTACCAGTTACTCATATCATCAACGAACTCGTCAAGTGCGCGGCCTGCCTCGGGAATACGGTAATTCTCAAGGTTGGTATCAACGTCCTTAACCATGGTGTTCATCTTGGAGAGAAGCCACTTGTCCATTACAGGTAACTTATCGTAGTCAAGTGTGTACTTCGTAGCATCAAAATTATCGATATTTGCATACAGTACAAAGAAAGCGTAAGTATTCCAAAGAGTACCCATGAACTTTCTCTGACCTTCCACAACGGTGTCTCCCGAGAACTTGTTGGGAAGCCAAGGTGCGGAGTTGGTGTAGAAGTACCATCTGATGGCATCTGCGCCGTACTTGGCAAGGGCCTCGAAAGGATCTACCGAATTGCCCTTGGACTTGCTCATCTTTTCACCGTTCTCATCAAGAATATGTCCGAGTACGATTACGTTCTCGTAAGGAGCCTTGTTGAAAAGAAGGGTGCTCTCAGCCATAAGTGAGTAGAACCAACCTCTGGTCTGGTCAACCGCTTCTGAAATGAACTGAGCGGGGAACTGCTTCTCAAAGAGGTCTTTGTTCTCGAAAGGATAGTGATGCTGAGCGAAAGGCATTGCACCTGAATCGAACCAGCAGTCGATAACTTCGGGAACTCTCTTCATGGTCTTGCCGCACTTAGGACATGTGCAGGTAATCTCATCGATGTAAGGTCTGTGTAACTCTACAGTAGCAGCTGCGGGGTTACCGGACATTTCTTCAAGTTGTTTTCTGGAACCGATTGCTTCCTGGTGACCGCAATCAGCGCATTCCCAGATATTAAGGGGAGTACCCCAGTAACGGTTACGGGAAATACCCCAGTCCTGAATATTCTCAAGCCAGTTACCGAAACGTCCCTCACCGATTGTAGCGGGAATCCAGTTAACTGTCTTATTGTTACGTACTAAGTCGTCTCTTACGGCTGTCATCTTGATGAACCAGGACTCTCTTGCATAGTACAAAAGAGGGGTTCCGCAACGCCAGCAGTGAGGATAATCGTGCTCTACCTTGGGAGCGCTGAATAAAAGCTTTCTTCCGGAAAGTTCTTTGAGTACTTCGGGGTCACAGTTGATTGCGCCTGCCTCGATTTCTTTCTGCGTGGGCTTACAGCGCATGCCTGCAAAAGGAGTCTCGGGCTTCATAACGCCGTGATCGTCTACCATCTGCACGAAAGGAGCGTCATACTTACGTCCTACGCGGGCGTCGTCTTCACCGAATGCGGGAGCGATATGTACGATACCGGTACCGTCCTGCATGGTTACGTAGTCGTCGCAGTATACAAAGAAAGCTTTCTTATGCTGTTTCTCAACTACATCTGCTGCGCACTGATACAAAGGCTCATATTCCTTGTACTCAAGGTCCTTACCGGTGTAAGTCTCGAGAACTTCGTAAGCGGGTGTGCCTTCGGGACGCTCGATAGCGTTAAGTACGTTATCAAGAAGTGCCTGAGCCATGATGTAGGTGTAGCCGTCTGCTGCCTTAACCTTAGCGTAGGTCTCCTCAGGGTTAACGCAGAGTGCGATGTTAGATGCAAGGGTCCAGGGTGTGGTGGTCCATGCAAGGAAGTATGCGTCTTCACCCTTAATCTTGAAACGTACTACAGCAGTGCGTTCCTTCAATGTCTTATAGCCCTGTGCTACCTCGTGAGATGAAAGAGGGGTACCGCAACGAGGGCAGTAGGGAACAATCTTGAAGCCTTTGTAGAGGAGCTTCTTGTCCCAGATCTCTTTAAGAGCCCACCATTCGGACTCGATGTAATCGTCGTGATAGGTAACGTAGGGTTCATCCATGTCGGCCCAGAAGCCTACTGTTCCGGAGAAGTCCTCCCACATTCCCTTATATTTCCATACGGATTCCTTACACTTGGTGATGAAGGGATCGAGACCGTATGCTTCAATCTGATCCTTGCCGTCGATGCCAAGTAACTTTTCAACTTCAAGTTCAACGGGAAGTCCGTGAGTATCCCAGCCGGCCTTACGGGGTACCATATAACCCTTCATGGTGCGGTATCTGGGAATCATATCCTTGATAACACGGGTAAGCACGTGACCGATGTGGGGCTTACCGTTAGCTGTAGGGGGGCCGTCGTAGAAGGTGTATGTGGGGCCTTCCTTACGGTTCTCCATACTCTTTTCAAAAATTTTGTTGTCCTGCCAGAACTTAAGTGTTTCTTTCTCTCTGTCCACAAAGTTCATGTTTGTGGGTACCTGTTTGTACATAATCTAACCTCCTGTCGCAAACTGTCGGGGCACTTGGCGGTTGCTCCGAATAACAATCAAAAAGGACCTGCCCTAAAAAGGACAAGTCCTGTAATAAGTCTTGTTTAACCACCTTTTTAAGAGTACTCCCTTTTACGTTCATACGCCTCCATCTTAACGGTTGGATTCCGTCGCCGCCTAATTGCATATGCTTTCAGGGCGAAGCTCGGAAGTGATATTCCCTCATACTCCGGTGTCGGGCTTTCACCTGCCCCCGACTCTCTGTTACCTTGTGTATTTCGGTACTGTCTTCGTCAATGCTTTGTGGTATATTTTACAGCCAAGTATTTTTCAGTGTCAAGTGCAAAATGACGGTTTTCCGCATAAGATAGCGCCTTAATCTGTAAATAACTGCACCCAGTAATAGCCGTAAGCGCTGCCTTCAATGTATACAACGCCGACACCGATGTGGTTAAAGTCCGCGCTCAGTATGTTTGCTTTGTGTCCAGGCGAATTCATCCACGAATTCATTACCGCATCCGGCGACCACTGTCCCGCGGCAATATTTTCTCCCGCCGCCATGTAAGATATGCCGTACTCCCCGAATACTGTGAAGCAGCTTCTTCCGTCGGGTCTTGAGTGGGCAAAAGAAGAAACTATCTCTTCCGCACGCTTTTGCGCCGCCTGATTAAGCGAAGAAGTCATGCTGACACTGCCAAGACCCGCATTGGCACGCTCTGCATTAACCAGTGCAACTACCTGTGCCGCATATCCGTCAACCGACGGTGGTGTATAGGACGGTGCCACATACGCGCTTCCACCTTGCGAGGAGTCGCCCGAGCCACTGCCTCCGGATGAGCCGTTACCTCCCGCGGAACCGTTACCGGAACCGGACGAACCCTTTTTCTTGTCCGTTTGCTTTTTCTTGGCTTCCGCCTGCTTTTGCAGCTCTATCTCCGTTTGCTCCTCGTAAAGATTAAGGAGCGCAATATTCGTCTCATCATATATCAATTCGGCCCCAACCGTACTCGGTGCCACCGCATATGTCTTCACAGGCTCCGCCACGAAGTCCGGAACGTTTTCGGAATAGCTTAACTCCTCAAAGCTCACCGGCGTAACATCGACCTCGCGCATCGGTACAGGCAATTCGCACGCACACAGCGCTAACGTCAAAAGAAAGGCCGCAATCGTAATAATCTTCTTATGCATTACCGCTTACATCCTCCGATTTGTGCTCTTCTTTGTACTTGTCCTGTATCTTCATCATCTGCTCGTATTTCTCAAGAAATGCTTTGCGTTCTTTGTCCGTTAAGGTTTCTTTTTCCAAATATGCGGTCACTTCTGTATAAAGTTTCGCATACTCTTCGTTCTCGGCCTTGAGTGCCTTAACCATCTCATTGTATTCTTTGAGGCTCTTCTCAGCCGCGCGCTCTTCTTCGGAAAGTGCCTTCACGCGCTCCTCTTCGGCCTTGTTCTCCGCCTCTATCTGCGCATTGTAGTCGGCAATGGTCTTCTCGGCCGCCTCCAGATTCTTCTTGCAAGTATCAAGATCCGCCAGCGCTTTCTGATATTCATCATTAAGCTTGTCTCTGTCGCTTGCAAGCTCATTGTACTTGGCCTGAATGTCCTTGAACTCGTTCTCGTAATAGGTATTCAACTCATTAACTTTCTCTGTCTGAAGCTTCAAAAAGTTTTCATTGTACCACCAGCCGAAGCCTACCGCTCCCGCCAGCAAAAGAAAGAGAAAGATTGATGCGAAAAAGAAGAATTTGCTTTTCATAAACGTCTCCTAACACAAAAGATAGTTTATTATATCACCTTCACATTAAAAACGGCGGTGAATCTCCCACGACTCACCGCCACACATATGTCAAAACTTATTTAAAGAATATCTGCAACGCATGATACAAATGCAACTGCCAAGCCTTCATATCGTGCACGCCGCCGGGAATTGTGAAGAAATCGTAGTTAACGCCCTTCTTAAGTATGGAGCACTTATCGAGAACCTTGCCCATGATATCCGTGTGCTCGGCATAAGCGATGTCCTTGTCGCCGTTGCAGCAGAAGAGGTACTTAAGAGGGAGTCCGTTCTTCTCGCCGTTTTCAAGGGTCTCGCAGATACGCTTAACTTCAACGTCGTGATTGCCGAAAGGTCCGCAGCAACCGGAGAAAGGTCCATACCATGCGAATAAATCATAGTTGTTGTAAAAAGCAGCTCTGTAAGTGGTCATGGAGCCTAGTGACAAGCCTGCAAATGCTCTGTGTTCTCTTGTAGCAATTAAGTTCGCCTCTGATACATCTCCATCTGCGTAAGTGCTGTATTTTTTCTCTACTGTTGGAATTAAATCCTTGCGAAGCTCGATGGCGAAATGTTCGGTAAGATATTCGCCTTTTTCTTTGTCAAATTCCGCATCGCCTCTGTAATAAGTGGGCGTAACAATGATGCAGGGCTCGCACACTCCGTCGTTAATCATGTTGTCAAGGATGCTGACGGTATCGGGAAACATCTTAAACCACCAGTCTTCGTTGACGGCACCGCCGTGTAAGAGATAAAGAACATTGTACTTCTTACCTGCATCGTAACCGTAGGGCAGATATACCCACGTGCCCTTGTGCATGGGCTTGCTGTCGCCCTCATCATAAGTGAATGTGTCATACTCGAAGCGCTCAACGGTGCCCTTTCTGTCGCACTCCTTCAGCATAGCCTCAGGCATTTCAAATACGTAATTCATAACTGTAACCTCCTCAATCTTTTCTCTATTTCATAAATACGAACTCTTCAAGCTCGCATATTACTCTGCCGTCAAAGAAACTTGAGGGCCATGTGCCCTTGGGAAGCCCAAGGTCGGCCACAAAATAAAGTGCGTGGCGGCCTGTAACGTTCTTAACCCTGCCGCGATATATTCCGTCTCCGAGGCCCAACTCGACGACACCGATTTCGGTTCCGAGTTTTCGAGGGCCCTTAGAGCCGTATTCAACTATTTCCCGGCCGTTTTCTTTGTAAACCGGTCCCGTTGGTGCTTCTTTTGCCGCATCACCGGCATAAACCTTTGAGGGATCCGTCTCGGTTCCGTCTATAAATACGTGAAGCTTGCCTTTGCATCCTCTTCCCACAATCTTGACTGCAATCTCCATGGTCTTGGTGGAATAATCCTCACCGAAATCAAAGTATTTGTAGCCTATGATGCATCCTTCTTTGACATCAGTAACCACACGCCTGAAAACGTCCTTCTCGGTAATATAGCATCCGTTAGTCAGAACGCATGCAATCTCAGCCTTAACAGGCGCATACGGATTAAGAGACTCCTCGAAACCGAGGGAAGTCATCTCAACCGGCGGAATGGTTCCGTCGGGAAGAATCGTAACCCTTTCAACGCAGGCCCGCCTTGAGAATACGGAATTATTGGTCATGCGGTGATAGAATATGTACCACCGGTCTTTAATCTTCACCAATGAACCGTGATTGTTGCCCGCAGGATAATCGACTCCGTTGTCAATTATGTATCCTCTGTATTCAAAAGGTCCCGTGGGTGAATCGGATGTTGCGTATGCAAGCAAGCTGCCCTTTCTCGCCGAATAAATCAGGTAATATGTATCGCCGATTTTGCGGGGAGAGCTTGCCTCATAAAAGCGCTTATGAGCAGGCACCTCACTGCTGTCGTCCACCGCAGGTTTCTTAAGGCTGCCCTTAATCACCTCGTACATGTTGTCGGGATTGAGTTCATTCATGTTGGAATGCTCGAATCCATAGTAAATATAGACTTTGCCGTCGTCATCCACCAGTACTCCCGGGTCATTGTAAATGCCTTCATCTCCCTCATCCGCTTCGTCGTATACGTATGTCGAAAGAAACTCAAAGGATCCCTCAGGTCTGTCGCTGACACTTACGCATCCTTTCGCCCCTGCAATATATGTGTAAAGATAATACTTGCCGTCTTTCTCCACCACATCGGGAGCATACAGTTCATGGTCGGTGTGCGGCACGCTTGATTCATGGTCCGTATCAGGTCTGGTCTGAAAAATGTGACCGTGGCAGATCCAGTTATTTAAATCATCAACAGGCGCACTCCAGGCCTTTAACTTGTAATCGCAAAACTCAGCCCCGCCAAATCTGTCATGGGACCCGTACAAATAAACTCTGTCCCCAAATACCCTCGGTTCTCCGTCGGGAATGTACTCCCAAAGGGGTAAAATAGGATTAGCCATAATGTAACCTCTCTTCCGAAATCTTTCCTGTATCATTATTTTAAAATGCCCGCGGATTTCAATTACACTCATTTATTGCTGTATATCGGTCAGATTTAGTTTATTTTGCCGCCCCATATGCTATAATCGTTTGTACCACGTAACCTTTCAGTGAGGATATTATGCAAAAGAATGAAATACTCCGTATATACGGAACCGATTACAAAGACATGACCAAGCGCCTTCTTGAGGAGGCTGCTTTGTATAAGCATATTGAGGCCGGCGCTAAGATTGGTATCAAGCCCAATCTCGTGGCTCCCGTACCCGCAGACTTCGGCGCCACCACTCATCCCGAAGTGGTTGCCGGTATTATCGAGCATCTGAACGAGCACGGCTTTACCGACATTCGTATCATCGAAGGCTCCTGGGTAGGTGACAAGACCGAGGATTCTTTTGAATACTGCGGTTACAATGCCCTCAGGGATAAGTACGGCATCACTCTTATCGATACACAAAAAGAAAAATCCTATACCGTCCCCTGCGGTGACATCTCCGTCAGCATATGTAACTGCGTGCGAGACGTAGACTTCATGATTAACGTTCCCGTGCTCAAGGGGCATTGCCAGACTAATATCACCTGCGCTCTTAAGAACATGAAAGGTCTTATCCCAAATCCCGAGAAAAGACGTTTCCACTCCATGGGACTTCATAAGCCTATAGCAATCCTAAACTCCGCGATTAAGCAGGACTTTATCGTCGTCGATCATATCTGCGGCGACCTTGACAGTGAGGGTGGCGGTAACCCTTATCACAGCGATTGTGTTATGGCCGGTCTCGACCCTGTACTCATCGATTCATACCTCTGCAAGCTTATGGGCTACACTCTCGACGATGTTCCCTATATCAAGCTGGCAGCGGAAGCCGGCGTAGGATGCTCCGACCTTTCTACCCTTAGCATCCGTACAATCGGTGGCGACGGCACTGAGAAAGACGAGGTTCTTCCGCGCACACACAGCCTCTTTAAACTCAAGGACAAGGCAGAAGACGTTGACACCTGCAGCGCCTGCTACGAAAGCCTAATGGAAGCCCTCTCCCGTCTCGAGGAAGAAGGCATCCTCGACAAGCTCACCGAGAAGATCTGCATCGGCCAAGGTTATCGCGGCAAGACCGGCGAGCTCGGCATCGGCAACTGCACAAGGCTATTTAATCACTACGTTCCCGGTTGTCCTCCCGAACCCGACGCCATCTATGAAGGAATCAAATCATATGTTGAAAATAAAAAGAACTAGCCCCGCCGGGACTAGTTCTTTTGCTTTTACTTATAAAACTTGTATATATAACATCCGTACTTACCGAACCACATATCTTCATGGACTTCCACATTGTAGCCGCGTGCCCGCATCGATTCAATCTCGCTGTCTGACAAGGGGCCTGTGTAGAATGACCATACGGTTCCCGCATCTTCTCTTGCTTCCGTCGGAAATCCCTCTACAATCTCGGTATCGGGGTAATAGTACTCAAGCACCGTCCAAGCCAGATGCTGCACGGCGATTGATGTCATGACAGTATCGTCATCCACTTCTCCGATTACATCAAGAACCTTCTGTGTCTCCACATTCTGGGTCTTGGTAACACTTCTGAAATATTTGAAATCCAAAAGTCCGAACACAAGGCTCACCGAGAACAGTACAAAAAAGATAACGCCAAAAAGTTTCACCAGCTTCTGTTCCCTCGCATAATCAAGAACCCTTGATATCGCAAGCATGAGAATCGTAAGTAACAGCGGAACAATCGGGTACATGTATCTAAGTTCAAGAATCGGCTTGTAAACTGCGCTGATTCCGTACGCGAATCCGAGTACAAGCAGTACTGCTGCCCAGAGCACCATTATTCCGCGAGTCTTATCTGACAGGGCAACCTTCAAGTCCTTAGTAGCCAAAGAAAGCTCGAACTTTCCCTTCGCACCGCCAAGCTTCAATACTCCCAAATCGACGAGTATAGAAATCAGCGAAAGAACAACCGTCATCCAAAGCAATATCGGTTTCAGTCTCGCGCCACCGAATACAAACTCCAGAACGGCACTAAGCTTCGAAGGCTCCGTAGCCCACCAGCTGCCCGCCACACCTTTCATTTGCTTAAGCAACACAAACAGCCACGGCAGATATAACACAATATACGCAGCAAGGCATATCACGCCTCTTACCCATGACTTCCCCTTGTTCCTAAGGAAATAGCCGAAGAAAGTCACCGCAAGCAATATACCGCTCGTCACAAGCCCGTAATGATGCGTGTACGCCGCCATCACTCCGAACAGAACTATACATACAAAATTTCTTATCCTGTCATCGCCGCTTATTATCCTGTATGACAAATATGCGCAGACGAAAAGCTCGAGAAATACCAGCGCATACATTCTAATCTCGAGATTGTACTCAACGCATGTAGCCGAAAGACCGCTTACCAGCACAAACATCGATGCGGGAAACCATCCGGCTTCTTTCTTCCACACTACAACCGCAAAAACAACGCCCGCTGCAAAAAGCAGGAAAGAAAGCAGATGCATCACCCACGTATGATGCCCAAGCACCGCACATAATCCCTGAAGAAGGATGTAATAAAGCGGAGGGTGATTGTCCCAGTAATATATTCTCTGAAGTAGTCCCGCTATATTCGTTCCGCGGATAACATTGCCGGAGAAGGCCTCATCACCCCACACAACATTGTCAAAAATGAGCGTAAAATTGATAGCTGCCACCGCAACCGCAAACAGGTATATGAAATACTTTTCAATAAATGCCTTTATCTTCTCAGTCATGTAGTTACGCTCTTAGCGCTTCTCCCCTATAATTTTGTCGATATCGTCAGCCGCGAAGGCAAGTCCGCCCATACGGCTCTCAGCCTCGTCCATTCTTTCTTTGTAACGGGCAGCCATGTCTGAAATTCCGTTCTCGCTGTACATTCTGTACTGAGCCGCCGCTTCCATATAATCGTGAATCGCAAGCACTTCCGCATACTCCGTCTGCTTGTCGGTATCAAGATTGTCAACCAGATCGTTCTGCATCATGCCGTAGAGCTGGCCGTACGTCTTGCTCGATACTTTGTCGGCCATGCGAACGGCACTTGAATAGTAATTGGGCTTGTAATTAAACATCATATACAAATCAGCCACAATCACCGCAACAATAATTCCCCATATAAGTCCGAGGACTACCGCGAGAGTTTTCTTGCCTCTGTTACTTCGTACTCTTGCCATTGTAAGCCTCCTCTACCAAAACGTGAATCTGTCCTTCACTCATATTTGCCAGGTTATCGGCATCTTCTTTGGATATTCCAACATATGTTGTCAAAAGAAAGCCCATATCGCGCTTACAGTTCTCGAAGAACTTCACAACCGTCTCATTCTCAGTATCCGGACCCGCATTGTAATACTTGTAAAAGCTGTATACTTCGTTGCCGAGATTTGAAAGCTCCGTCTGCGTAATATCATTGTCCGTAAGCTTAATCATTACATCGTTAAACACATAGGAATATTCAGTCGCAAGTCTCTCCGCGTTGTAATACTCTCTCATAGACTTATCGCCGGTGCTTCTGACGTTCTTGGATCTTGCCAGCGTATCAAGCTTAATGTAATCACAGTCCTCTATGAGTTGAATTACCTCTTCAAAATACTGAGATGCGTTCTGACGTCTCTTGTCGTAATACATGTTACGACCGATAGTGTCCGCCAAAGCAGTAAAAATAAGGCTTCCCAAAACAGCAGCCACGGTAACCGCAATGGCTGTAATTCTGAAGGTTTTCTTGTTGAAGCTGCGGGTGTTTCTTACAACTTCTTCTTTGGTCCTCTTGTAGTCGTTGGCGTAGCGCTTCATGTCCTCGCGGTGTTTCTTGGCCACAGGATTGACGGCGCCGCAGTAAGGGCAATAAGCATTATCTATCTGAAGATTGGATCCGCACTGTTGACATTTCATATTACTTGCCCCACCTTTCTTCCGCAAAATGATTTACTTCCGTATAGTCCGGATAACTGTCGCTGCCGGCTCTGATTCGCAGTGTATCAAACTCTTCTTCGGTAAAGTCGAAGGCTTCGCATACTTCTTTAACAAGCTTGGGCCATTCTTCCTTAAAGAGTTCTTTCTCCGCGGGAGTAAATTTGTATGTAGACTTCGATGATACTGTCATATAGTATGCATAAAGAGCATGGTGAATGGCATCAGCCTTAACATAAGTCGCTGCATTATCCTTGCTCAATATTTCCGCAATCTTACTACGGGTATCGTAATAAGCTTCATATCCCTTGTAGAAGTCATAATGCTGCCAGTCATACGCGTTTATCTTGCCGTTATCCGTCGCTATGACATCACACATTTCGTCATATTTGCCGGCATCGTAGAGTGCGTCCCACTTTTCGGTGTACGATCTGAGCGTCTTAATCTCTTCAATCTTGGCGTCCATGGCTTTTCTTTCGCCGCCGCCTGCGCCTTCTCTTTTGGAAATCTGAGCGCTTACTATCATGATTGCGATAAATCCCACAACCAAAAGCGTCGTAATAAACATCTTAAGGAAGGCTCTTAACTCGCTCTTATAGTCGATAACCGCAAGTTCGTCTACGTTGTCCAAATCCTTCCTGATCCTGTTAAGTTTATCCTTGTATTCATTCTCAGCTCCGACTTCGTTAATCATGCCGCAGTATGGGCATTTGGGCTCTTTCTCGTCGTATGAACCGCCACAATTCGAACATGTCTTCATAGCACATCTCCATTATGTTTTTCCTAAGTAAATATACCTTGAAAAGCGTTTTTTTGCAAATGTGACCAAGCAAGCGAAAATCTCGCAAAAAATTGACAGATATCATTGATATTTGCAGTTACAATTGCTATACTTTTTCTTGGTACATTAACAATATTACTCTAGGAGGGTATACTATGAAAGCATTCAAGGAATTCAAAGATTTCATCTCCAAAGGAAATGTCATGGACATGGCAGTCGGCGTTATCATCGGTGGCGCATTCGGTAAGATTGTTACCTCTCTTGTTAACGACATTTTGATGCCACTCATCGGAATCCTTACCGGCGGTATCGATTTCACTGCACTTTCCGCTAAGGTCGGTGACGCAGAGGTTATGTACGGAAGCTTCATTCAGTCAGTAATTGACTTCCTTATCATTGCACTTTGCATCTTCTTCATGACCAAGGCCATTTCCAAGGCTGGCGAGAAGCTTAAAAAGAAACAGGCCGAAGAAGCCGCAGCAGCACCTGCAGCTCCCACAAGCGAAGAGCTTCTTACAGAGATCAGAGATTTACTTAAGAATAAATAATTTTAAGCATTATAAAAGCTGTCGCCCATATGAGCGGCAGCTTTTTGTATGTCTGATTTTAGTAGTTAACGTCGCCCAGGCTGTTACCTGCGCTGTCTTCCGTAAGATAGAATCCCTTAAGACCCTTAAAGCATCCGTCCACGTTCACGTTGGTAATTACATTGGCAGCCGTTATGCTGCTGAACGAATTCTTTTTAAACGTAAGGTTAACCTTGGCGTTGTCCTTCTCCTGAGAGTTAATGTTCATGGTCTTGAAGCTGTTGTTAATGAACTTAATGCTCTGCTCTCCGCCATAGTTCTCATCATCCGAATCGTGGAAGAAAATATCGTCAAATACACAATTGCTGATGGTGATGGTGCCTCTTCTTAAACCGATTCCTATACTTACGTTGTAGTCCGATCTTACTATGCAATTGTCAATCGTAAGCGTCTTGTCTGCCAGGTAGTTAAAGTCCGAATGAATACCGTATGCGGAAAGTTCCGAATCGTGATATCCGTCACTGACTGCTTCAATCGTCATATTGGCAACCTTGCCGGCCGCAATCTCAAGCGGAGGCTTGTAGTAGTCTTTATCGTAACTTACAAGCGAGCAAAGATTCCTGTCCACACCGATAATATTGGCTGATTTATTCTGAACATCAACGTTATCTACGTAAGTTCCGGGAAGCACGAGTATCGTTCCGCCGCTCTTAAGGCATCTGCCTGCATAGCTGAGCGATACATTGGCAGGAGCGTTCTTACCTACTACGTAGAAGTAGTTGCCTCTGTCGGGGCGCTCCTTACTGCCCGTAAGTATTCCCGAGGATACAAAATAAGTCTTCTTGTCACTGTAAGAAATTGTTACGTACTTACAATCCGTTCCGAAGTCAAAGTACTGACCCTGGCTTACATCCACTTTCTCGGAAGATATAAGCTCCTTCTTGCCGTCATATTTATTGACCGTAACGGACTTGGGACTATATATCGCATAATAGAACTTGTCGTTGATTTCAATGTAATCGGTGGTATCACCGTTAGTCTTGACGTTCTCTATAAGGTTCCAGCTGAGTTTCTTGGTCACGTAGTACTCGGATACATATGTATCGTCGTAAGGATTGGCCTCCGCTTCGGCTTCTTTTAACTCAATTCCGCCGATGATGGATTCAAGGTCGGTAAGCTGCTCATTAAGTCTGGTATTCTCATCATACAAAGCATCAAGTTCTTCTTTGAGCGCAAGATTCTCAGCTCCCGTGGCTTCGTTCTCTTTAAGTAAAGAATCATACGCAGTCTTAAGTGCTTCATACTTCTGCGATTCGGACGAAAATCCGTCCTTAATCATGTAAACGGCAAGTCCAATCATCGTCACTGCCGCAAGAACAATAAAAACAGTCAAAAAAAGATTACCGCTTGAACGTTTGTGATTCTTGGGAGCCTTGGGTGCCTTGGGTGTTTTCGGTTTACTCTCTTTAATCGGTTTCATACTCTTCACCGGTTCACTGTGTTTAACAGGTACTTCTACTTTAACACGCTCCGAATGAGCGATAGCCTTTTGTAACTTCGGGTCGGAAGCCGCTTTGGCTCTCAACCGTCTCTTTATTTCTTCTTTATCCATATTTCTGCCTTTCCACGCTATTATAGCAAGTTATTGAGACCCATGCACAATATTCGGGAAAATTAAGAATTTTTTATGATATTGCTCTCGGTAAAAGAAAAACCCCAAGGCTCACTGCCCCGGGGTTTATCAACTATTATCCTTTAACGCCGATTCTTACAAGTGCACGATGGAGCTTGGCTTCCGCAAGTCTTATTTCTTTGTCCGTAAGATTGTCGCGGGCTAAGATTTCTTCAGCCTTTTTCTTGGCAGCTTCTGCACGGTTTTTGTCGATGTCATCGGCCCACTCCCAAGTGGTTGCAAGAAGGTGGCAAGCGCCATCCATCATGGTAATCATACCGCCTATGCAGGCTGCATCCTTTCTTGTTCCGTCCTCAAGGACTACGTAAGCCGCACCCATGCCAAGTGCTGTGCAGAAATTAGTGTGTCCTGCCAGAATTGCAAGATCGCCGGTAATGCTTCGGCACATGACCCGTTCCACATTACCTTCAAAAAGTAAGCCGTCCGGTGTACCGATTCGTAACGGAAATGTCGTCATAGACAGCCTCCTTTACATGTTCTTTGCTTTTTCGAGTACATCGTCGATGGTGCCTGCCATAAGGAAGCAGCTCTCGGGAATCTGATCGCATTCGCCATCAAGAATCATTCTGAAGCCGCGGAGTGTCTCCTTAAGAGGTACATACTTACCTTCAAGACCGGTAAACTGTTCTGCTACAGAGAAGCTCTGTGACAGGAAACGCTGTACCTTACGTGCACGGTTAACGGTTAACTTATCTTCTTCGGAAAGTTCGTCCATACCCATGATGGCGATGATATCCTGAAGTTCTTTATATCTCTGAAGAACTCGCTGAACACCTCTTGCCACTTCGTAGTGCTCCTGACCTACAACCTCGGGTGTAAGAATACGTGAGGTGGAATCAAGCGGATCTACTGCAGGGTAGATACCCATGGAAGCAATATCACGCGACAAAACGGTGGTAGCATCCAAGTGGGTGAATGTTGTAGCGGGTGCGGGGTCGGTTAAGTCGTCCGCAGGTACGTATACTGCCTGAATAGAGGTAATGGAACCCTTTCTGGTAGATGTAATACGCTCCTGAAGAGTACCCATGTCGGTAGCCAGTGTAGGCTGATAACCTACGGCTGAAGGCATACGACCTAAAAGGGTAGAAACCTCGGAACCTGCCTGAGTAAATCTGAAAATGTTATCAATGAATAAAAGCACGTCCTGATTCTTAACATCACGGAAGTATTCTGCCATGGTAAGTCCTGAAAGACCTACTCTCATACGTGCTCCGGGGGGCTCGTTCATCTGACCGTATACCAAGGCGGTCTTGGAAAGAACTCCCGACTCCTTCATTTCGTTGTACATATCGTTACCTTCACGGGTACGTTCACCAACGCCTGTGAAGATTGAATATCCGCCGTGCTCGGTTGCAACGTTGTGGATAAGCTCCTGAATAAGAACGGTCTTACCTACGCCGGCACCGCCGAACAAACCTACCTTACCACCCTTTGCATAGGGGCAGATAAGGTCAACAACCTTGATACCTGTTTCAAGAATTTCGGTTGAGGAAGCCTGCTCTTCGTAAGCGGGTGCGGGACGGTGAATCGACCATTTTTCTTTGGCTTCGGGAGCGGGTAAGTTGTCAACGGGGTCACCCAAAAGGTTGAATACACGTCCGAGGCACTCTTCGCCTACGGGAACCATGATGGGAGCGCCGGTGTCTACTGCCTTCGTGCCACGAACAAGTCCGTCGGTAGAGTTCATTGCGATACAACGAACTACGTTGTCACCGACCTGCTGAGCAACTTCGGCGGTAAGCTTCTTACCGTTGTTATCGATTTCAATGGCGTTTAAAAGTGCGGGCAATTCGTCGTGACCAAACTTGATGTCAAGTACGGGTCCGGTTACCTGTACAATCTCGCCAATGTGTTTCTCGCTCATTTACGAATCTCCTTTGTATTTTAGTTAAGTAAGTGCTACAGTCCTTCAGCACCTCCGACAATTTCGGTAATTTCCTGCGTAATGCTTGCCTGACGGGCTCTGTTGTAGTGAAGGTTCAGAGTCTCAATCATTTCTTCGGCGTTAGATGTTGCGGATTCCATGGCGGTACGTCTTGCCGCCTGCTCACTCGCAAGGGAATCACATACGGCGCCGTAGATAACGCCGGCTACATACTCGGGAACGATTGCGTCGAATACTTCGGTTGAGTCGGGCTCGTAGAGAATCAAGTTCTTAACGGGCTCAACGGGTTCTTCACCCACAAGATCGGTAAGTGGCAACACGCTCACTGCGTGAGGCTGCTGTGAAAGCATCGATACGAACTCTGTATAAACCAGTCTTAATGTACCGAAGTTACCGTCCTTGTACTCCTTACATAAGAGATTGCTGATTTCGAAGCAGTCGCCTATGTTCAGGGGAGCGATCTCATTGAAATGCTCGGTTATGATTTCGACTTTACGTCTCTTGAAATATTCTACCGCTTTCTTACCAATGGGGAGAACCGAATAGTCCTTGCCTTTGGAATCGGATTCCATACATTTAAAGAGGTTGGAGTTGTATCCGCCTGCAAGACCTCTGTCACCGGCGATTACTACATAGCAGACCTTCTCGCTGGTCGCTGCGGAAGCAAAGTCGGAAGTAAAATCCGTATTGCCTGCGGCAATCTTCTGAAGGGTGCTGTACAGTTCTTTAAAGTAGGGGCGGGCGATCTCGGATCGTTCCTTGGCTCTACGCAGTTTGGAGGATGCCACAAGTTCCATTGCTTTGGTTATCTGCATGGTGTTCTGGACACTCTTGATACGCAGCTTAACCGCTTTCATGTTAGCAGCCATGTGTGTCCTCCTTATGAAGCACTATGTGCTTTAACAAAGTCTTCTGTATATGCCTCAAGAGCTCTCTTTAAGCGCTCTTCGGTATCTTCTTCAAGCTTACCTGTTTCCTTAACCGCATTCATGAAGGCTACACCGTCTGCATCTCCGTCAAGGAAAGTATAAAGACCTGCTTCGTACTCCTTAACATCGGTAACGGCTACCTTGGCAAGAATGTTCTTGGTAACGGCATAGATGATGGCAATCTGCTTTTCAACAGGGATAGGAGAATTCTGGTTCTGTTTAAGAACTTCCACGATTCTCGCACCCTGATCCAGACGTGCCTTGGTATCGGCATCGAGGTCGGAACCGAACTGTGCAAAGCTCTGTAACTCTCTGTACTGGGAGTAGATAAGCTTCAAGGTACCGGCAACCTTCTTCATTGCCTTAATCTGAGCGTTACCACCTACACGGGATACCGAGATACCGGGGTTAACCGCAGGCATAACGCCTGAGTGGAAAAGCTCGGTCTCAAGGAATATCTGTCCGTCGGTAATGGAAATAACGTTGGTAGGGATATATGCGGAAACGTCACCTGCCTGTGTTTCAATGATGGGAAGTGCGGTAAGTGAACCGCCGCCGTGCTCGGCATCCATCTTGGCTGCACGCTCAAGAAGTCTTGAGTGGAGGTAGAATACGTCTCCGGGATAAGCCTCACGTCCGGGGGGACGACGGATAAGCAATGAGAGTGCACGATATGCAACCGCATGCTTACTTAAGTCATCGTAGATAACGAGGACGTGCTTGCCCTGTGCCATAAAATATTCACCCATAGCACATCCCGAATAAGGAGCGATGTACTGAAGGGGGCTTGCCTCGGAAGCGGTAGCTGCTACAACGATTGTGTAGTCCATAGCGCCGTTCTTGGTGAGGTTCTCAACAAGGTTCGTTACTGTGGAACGCTTCTGACCGATGGCAACGTAAATACAAATAACATCTTTGCCCTTCTGGTTGATGATGGTATCTGTAGCGATGGTGGTCTTACCGGTCTGTCTGTCGCCGATAATCAACTCACGCTGACCACGACCGATGGGAATCATCGAGTCGATAGCCTTGATACCTGTCTGCAAGGGCTCAAATACTGACTGTCTTTCACAAATACCGGGAGCGTTGGATTCGATAGCTCTGAATTCCTTGGTATCGATGGGACCCGCTCCGTCAATGGGCTGGCCGAGAGCATTAACAACACGGCCAATCATAGCTTCACCTACCGGTACGGATACAACCTTACCGGTACGCTTAACGGTCTGTCCTTCACCTATGTTCTCATCGGAACCGAATAATACGATGGAAACACTGTTCTCTTCAAGGTTCTGAGCCATACCGAAGCTTCCGTCCTCAAATTCAAGAAGCTCACCTGCCATACACTTAACAAGTCCGCTCGCACGTGCGATACCGTCACCTACGTTAAGTATGGTTCCTGTCTCATTCTGCTGAAGAGTGTTTTCGTAATATTTTATCTGGCTACGGATGACCTTGGATATCTCTTCGGGTTTTAATTGCATAATTCCATTCCATCCTTATAGTATCGTGTCGTTTAATCTCTTGGAAATTTCGTTAAGACGTCCGCTTACGGTTCCGTCTATCTCCACTCCCTCGATCTCGACCTTAAGACCCGCTACAACTGCGGGATTAACCTTCGTTACCAGTGAAACGGTCTTACCGCTCACCTTTTCAAGCTTGTCTTTTAGTGCCTTTTTCTTTTCCTCGGTAAGCTCAACAGCGCTTGTAACAACCGCTTCTGCTATTCCGTGGTCGGCATTGTACCTCTTGGTGAATTCTTCCGTACATCCTTCGTATTCGCGTAACAGATTCTTTTCACAAAGAAGTTTAAGGAAATTAACAAGGTACCTCTCAGCGTCAGCACCAAAGGCCTTCTCTATAAGATCGGTACGCTCTTCTTTCTTAACAGCGGGTTCAGAAAGAAGTCTGAGATAATCGGGATTGTCCCTGAAAATCTGCTTAATCTCCCGCATCTGCTCCAAAATGGCGTCTGTAAGCTTTTCTTCGGAAGCCAAGTCATACAGACTGCCACCATAAACTCTGGCATATTCCGTCATGACTCTTCTCCTACTTTATTGATAAAATCATCTATCAGTTTCTCATGGTCCGAAGAGTTAATCTCTCTTCCGATTACCTTACCGGCAATCTCCATAGCCATATCACCGATTTCATCCTTAATCTCGTTGACAGCTTTGCGTCTCTCCTGCTCAATGTCTCTTTCGGCCTTGGCCTTAATGGATACGGCCTGAGCATTGGCCTCGCGGATGATTTCCTCGCTCTGCTGCGATGCGGATTTCTGAGCGGTGTTAAGAATGTCGTTGGCCTTATCGCGGGCCTGTTTCATGCTTTCTTCGTACTCGCTCTTTAATGATTGTGCTTCTTCCTTGGCCTTGGTAGCCTCTGCTATCTCGGCGTCGGCTAACGCTTTACGCTTGGCAAGAACCTCACGTATGGGCTTAAAAAGAAATTTCTTAATAAGAAGCATCTGGATAAAAAGGTTAAGTAACTGAGCTATGAGCGTCCAAGGAACGATAGTTACCAGTTCCTGATTCATGCTGCAAAACCTCCTGTATGAATTAACCTAAGAACTTCATGAATGATCCGGGTGCTACGAAAATAAGAAGCAGACCTGTAACGAAACCGTAAATACCTGTTGTTTCGGCAACCGCACAACCAAGTAACATGGTAGAAGTAACAGAACCCTTACATTCGGGCTGACGTCCGATTGCTTCGAGAGCCTTAGCTACGGCGTTACCTTCACCAATACCGGGTCCGATACCGGCGATAAGTGCAAGTCCGGCACCGATTGCGCATCCTGCAAGTGCAATACCTTTAGCAAGTAATTGAAATTCCATATAATTTTCCTCCTTAAGAAAAAGAAATAGTAATTAGCCTTCTGCGGCATTAGCGATATACATTGTTGTCAGCATACAGAAAATGTACGCCTGCATACATCCGGAGAACCAGTCAAAATAAACCGATAATACTGCCGGAACGCCCACATCCAAAATGGGCACATGTGAGAGCAGTGCTCCCACCGCTCCGGGAATGAGACCCAGGAGCTTTGAACTTGCCAGCGCGAGCGCTGCATAAATCAGTGTATTGATTACGATACCCGAAAGTATGTTACCGAAGTGACGGCAAGCCATACTGATGGGGGTAGCAAGTTCCGATAATACGTTAAAGGGAGTCATAACAGGTATTGGCTGCGTAAATCCCTTAAGATATCCTCCGAAGCCGCTTGCTTTAATCTTCTGAGCCGTAATCATGATAAATACCACGATTGCCCATGCCGCTTCAGTGTTAAGATCGGCTGTGGGACTTCTGAGTCCTATCAATCCGATGAGGTTGGATATCACACTGGTTGCAAACAATGCCGCCACAAAGGGAACAAAGTAAGCAAATTTCTCACCCATGTTGCCGATTACAAACTTATCGGCAGTCTCTACCAGCATTTCTGCGAAGGCCTGTTTCTTGGAAATATCCTTAACCTTCAACCCGTGTGTAAGCCATATGCAAAGGAGTGTAATCACTGCCATTACAATCCAGCTCACCACCAAGGTTTCGCTTATCTGAATCTTACCAAAAACAGGGATGTCCCACGGCAGTTCCCAGTAGACTTTGGGGCCTACGATATTAACATCCATCTTGCTTTTGCTCCACCTCCTGTCCTATATATTTTTGTTGATCGAAAATTCCTTTTATCTTGATACCGGCACTTGGAAAAAGTAAAGGTAAAATACCCGCCGGCCAAAAAATAAACGGTGCCGCGATTGCGATTGCAATCCATACAAAGTGTAAAAGCTTTCTTTTGGCAAGGCTTTTCTTCATAATATCGATAGCGACCTTGTCATCTTCTTCCGAAGTAACGGCCTGAACCGTAAGCGACATTAGGAAGAAGTTAAGTACTGCCACAAAAATCCCCCCGAACGCTCCCGTGAATACAGTGTAATCAAATGGAAACACATCGGGCCAGAACCACTTGTGCAAAACAAAAATGACTATAATCATCACTACACTGCCGATAAGCGTGTAGAGAAATATATTCTTAGTCTCTTTTTTTACCGCAGGCTGAAGCCTGTCTAGTAATTTACCCATAAATAACTCCAATTATTCGTGTCTGTTAAAGGACACGGTTTTCTTCTTGTCTTCTTTTTTGGTATCGCGGATTGTTGAAAGATAGAATTTGTAAACCGTCATTGCCGAGCCACCGAGGCCGAAAAAGAAACCGGGAATGTAGACCCAAAGGCCCACCCCGTGCCTCGTAGTTAAATACCAGCACAGCAATATGCACAGAAGAAGTGGCATTATAATTGAAAGGCCCAACTGGCCCAGAAGAGAAATCTGTTTGACTATTTCGTTAAGTTCTCCTCTTTTCATTAATAACCACCCCTCAAAAGCGCTCCAACAGTCATTCTATCAAGTTTCCGACAGTACGGCAATATAAAATTACTTATTAATACTACAATTTTCTAATTAACCAATTAATATAACAACTGTTCTTTTTACAGTAAATATTCAGTCATTTCTTCAATCATTTTCTCGGTCTTTTCAAGAAGCAGTTTTTCGTCCTGTCCCACCTCGCCGACGGTCCTGTATCTGTAGGTAAATACGGGCGGTACGGCCTTGGCAAAAAGCGTCAGATTTTTCTTGTGACGTGTAAGGAGCGTGCCGATATTCTCTGTCTTAATCGAAGCATCGGGCTTGAAGGTAAAAGAAATCTCCCCGTTACGCCCGCGCACTTCGGTAATGCCCAGTCTGTGAGCGGCGTTTCTGAGACCCGAAATACGAAGCAGGTGCTCGCAGGCCTTCGGAACGGTACCGAAGCGGTCTTTGAGTTCGTCGCGCATGTCGTTGATTTCTTCCTGAGTCTCAAGAGCGGCAATGCGCTTGTAAGTGTCGAGCTTCTGGATTTCGTTGAGGATGTATTCGGAGGGAATATATGCATCTACGTCAAGGTCCGCAACCGTGTTAAAGTCTTCGGTGACGGTCTCGCCTTTTTTCATCTGAACGGCCTTGTTAAGCATCTTGCAGTAAAGGTCGTAGCCGACAGCTGCCATGTGACCGTGCTGGCTCATGCCGAGGATATTGCCGGCGCCGCGGATTTCAAGGTCGCGCATGGCAATCTTGTAGCCGCTTCCGAGATCTGTAAATTCACGAATGGTCTGAAGGCGCTTCTCCGCAACTTCTTCAAGTATCTTGTCGCGCTTGTACATAAGGAAAGCATACGCCGTCCTGTTGGAACGACCTACGCGGCCGCGAAGCTGGTATAACTGCGAAAGTCCGAGCCTGTCGGAGTCGTGAATAATCATGGTATTAACGTTCGGAATATCAATACCGGTCTCGATAATCGTCGTGGACACGAGCACATCGATATCGCCCTTGATGAAGTCGTACATAATACGCTCAATCTCGGACTCCTTCATCTGTCCGTGGGCAAAAGCAACATTCGCTTCTGGCACAAGTGCCTGGATACCCGCGGTAACCTCTGCGATATTGTTGACTCTGTTGTATACGTAATAGACCTGACCGTGACGGGAAAGTTCTCGGTTGATGGCTTCGCGCACCATCTCGGGATTGTACTCGCACACGTAGGTCTGAATAGGCAGTCTGTCGCCGGGAGCCTCTTCGAGAAGGCTCATGTCCCTTATTCCCACAAGGCTCATGTGAAGCGTTCTGGGAATAGGTGTTGCGGTAAGGGTAAGCACATCGACGTCGTCCTTGATATGCTTAATCTTCTCCTTGTGAGTTACGCCGAAGCGCTGCTCCTCATCGATTATGAGAAGTCCAAGGTCTTTAAACTGTATGTCTGCAGAAAGCATGCGGTGGGTACCTATTACGATATCTACCATGCCTTTCTTAAGGTCTTCGATGGTTTTCTTTTGCTCGGATTTGGGCACAAAACGGCTTAAGAGCGCTACCTTCACGGGGAAGTCGCGCATCCTTTCGCTGAAGGTGTTGTAGTGTTGCTGAGCGAGGATGGTGGTGGGTACGAGGAAGACTACCTGTTTGCCGTCCTGAACTGCCTTGAAGGCCGCGCGGATGGCTATCTCGGTCTTGCCGAAGCCTACGTCGCCGCAGATAAGACGGTCCATAATCTTGGTGCTCTCCATGTCCGCCTTGGTGGCCTCGATGGCTTCAAGCTGGTCGCCGGTTTCTTCGTAGGGGAAGCTCTCCTCGAATTCCTGCTGCCAGACGGTGTCTGCGCTGAATACGTATCCGGCCTTGTCGCGTCTTGCGGCGTAAAGGGTCACCAGTTCCTCGGCCACTTCATTGACTGCGGTCTTAACCTTGCCGGTGGTATTCTCCCATTCCTTGGTGCCAAGCTTGTTAATCTTGGGCTTCTTGGCATCCGCGGAAGCGTATTTCATGATAACGTCAAGAGCGGTCGCCGGCACGTAAAGCACACCACCGTCCTTGTATTCTATGCGCATATAGTCCTTGGCGACCTTGTCGACTTCAACCTTCTCGATACCCTTGTAAACGCCTATACCAAAGCTTTCATGCACGACGTAATCGCCTACCTGAAGGTCGTTAAAGTCTCTGACCTTATTGCCCTCGGATTCGTAGCGCTTCTTGCGCTTTTTCTTCTTGGCCTCGGTAAAGATGTCGCTTTCGGATATGACAACAAAGCCGATTTCGGGGTACTCAAAGCCCTTCATAACCCGGCCGTACATGGTCATTATCTCGCCGCTTTGAAGTTCGTGATTGCGGTCTTCGGAAAAGAAAGCATTGACCTCTTCACCTCTCAAACTCTCGGCTATACGCTCCGCTCTCGAACGTGAGCCCGAAAGAATGAGGACTTTGTACTTACGCTTCTTATATGAATTTAAGTCTCTTACGAGTTCGTTAAAACTGTTGTTGTAAGAAGGAATGCTTCTTGCGGTTACGCCCATGGTGAAGTCAGGCTTAATGGAATAGCCTTTCACGGGCATGGTGCTGAGCATGAGGAGGCTTTCTGCCGCAAGCTTCGCATTGATGGTCGCGCTTCCGATAAGGATGTCGGTCTGTCCCGGAAGGCTGTAACCTTTCTCAAGGCGTGCCTTCATGCTTTCTCTAAACTCAAGCTCCACCGCCTCGGCATGTTCTTTGATACGGGAAGGCTCATCCAGTATAAATAAAGCGCCCGGCATATAGTCACAGACCGAAAGGGGCTCTTTGAAGAAGTACTTAAGATAACCGTCGGCGTTAAATGTCCAGGGAAGTTCGGTAATCTGCTCCCTGACCTCTTCGAACATTGCTTCAAGTCTGTGGGCTTCTTCGGGCTGACCGTTCTTTCTGAACTTATTAACTGCCGCCTTGGTCTCTGCTTCAATGCCGACAAGTCCGCCTAAGAGTTCGTCCTCGGAAAGAGGCAACTCGGTAGCCGGATAGATGGTAATGCTCTCGAGGCGCTCGATGGAACGCTGGCTCTGAACGTCAAAGCTTCGTACGGAGCTGACTTCATCACCCCAGAGCTCTATTCTGTATGGATTGTCTTCGGTGAAATCAAAGATGTCGATGATACCGCCGCGTACCGAGAACTGGCCGCCGGCTTCCACCTGATAGGTCTTTTCGTAGCCGAGAGCGCAAAGCTTCTTGATAAGCTCCTTCTCGGATACCTCGCCGTTAACAGAGATTTTGATAAGACTGTTCTTAAGTACATCGAGTCCCGCACCCGCATTCATAAGACCGCCGAAAGTGGTGATAATGGTACAGGGAAGACCCATGAGTATTCTCTTAAGACATGCGATTCTGTCTCTTGTAATCTTGTTGCCGTGCACGTCCGCCTGGTAGAAAATAGCGTCCTTGGCGGGATACATGCGCACGTTTTTATCGTACATTCTGTAGTCCTCGTAAATTTCTTTAACCCGGACATCACTGTACGTTACTATCACTTTATTGGAAAACCCTTCGGCAAGGGCATATGCCATATTCCACTTCTGGGAATCGACGCAGCCCGTGACCGATACGTTTTTCTTTTTCCTAAGTTCCGCTTTGGCCTCCGTGATACCCGGAAGGCTCATAAGGGGCCCTGTCAATGCTCTCATTCTTGTGTCCTGTCAACCTTGCGGTTGTATTTGTTCATGGCTTCGTCAACTTCGCCGTTCATAATCATAAGGGTTGCTGCGCAGGCTTCATCGATTGCGTCCTTAAGCGGCTCCATGTCCTCTTTGTGGAAATGTCCGAGCACCCAGTCAGCAAGATCCATGCGCGGAGGCTTCTCGCCTATTCCCACGCGAACTCTCTGAAAGTCGGTGGTGCCGAGATGAGCGATGATGCTCTTCATGCCGTTGTGTCCGCCCGCGGAGCCTTTCTTGCGCACGCGAATACCGCCCACATCAAGCGTAATGTCATCGTAGATAACAATGACTTCCGTCTCAATGTCGGGCTTATAATAATCCACGAGTTCCCTAAGGCTCTCGCCGCTGTTGTTCATAAATGTCTGAGGCTTCGCAAGTATTACCTTGTGGCCCTCGATGGCGCCTTTACCTATGATTGCCTTGTGCTTTTTCTCGCCTACGTCTATGCCGTACTTGGAAGCGAGTGCATCTATTGTCATGAAGCCCGCGTTGTGGCGGGTTCCTGCATAATCTTTCCCGGGATTGCCGAGACCTGCGATAATAATCATTTTTACTTCTCCTAAGGTGTCTTACACCGCAATCATTATACAAAAGCGCGTGTATTAAGGCAACCGTTTGAGGCCAAAGAAAGCGCATAAAAGCCCGCGAGAACATACCCGCGGGCCCCATAAACTACATTATAAATCTGTCGCTCTCTTCGATGACTACCTTGATGCCGCCTTCGCCCTTGTAATAAGAGTTAGCCCGGACGGTGCCGTGGCTTTCTACGATGCAGTTCTCGATGTAGGAGTTGTCACCGATGTATACGTCGTTAAGGATGATTGAATTCTTAATAACGCAGTTGTTACCGATGTAGGTCTCCTTGAAGATTACGGAATCCTCGACTACGCCGTTAACGATGGTACCGCTTGATATCAGGCTGTTACGTACCTGCGCGCCGACATTGTACTTGGCAGGCGGAAGGTCGTCCACCTTGGAATAAATATCCGGGTACTGCTTAAAGAAGTAGTTGCGAATCTGAGGCTTTAAGAAGTCCATGTTGGTATAGAAATAATCCTCGAGGCTTGCAATATTACGCCAGTATTCGGCTATCTTATAACCGTAAATCTTCTTAATATCCTTCATCCGGATAAGAACATCCCGCACAAAATCGTAGCGGTCTTCGGAAGCACACTTCTCAATCATCTCAATGAGCGCACGCCTTCTGATTACGTAGATGCCGCAGGAAATGGTGGAGGTCTTGGCCACTACGGGTTTTTCCTCAAACTCTTCGATGCGATACTCTTCGTTCATCTTGATGGTACCGAAGCGGTCTATATCGCGAAGGTCGTCCGCATCTCGGCACACAACGGTGATGTCGGCCTTCTTATTGATATGATACTCAAGAAGCTTATTGTAATCCATCTTGTAGATACAGTCTGCGGAAGCGATTACCACGTAAGGCTCGTGGCTGTTCTTCAAGAAAGAAAGGTTCTGATAAATTGCGTCTGCCGTTCCTCTGTACCAGAAGTTATTCTCGGCTGTAACCGCGGGAGTGAATACGTAAAGACCGCCCTGCTTACGTCCGAAGTCCCACCATTTGGATGAGCTTAAGTGCTCGTTAAGGCTTCCGGCATTGTACTGGGTAAATACGCCTACCTTCTGAATGTGAGAGTTGGACATGTTACTGAGTACGAAGTCAATACTTCTGTAGCTGCCTGCAACGGGCATTGCGGCAACCGCTCTTCTGGACACGAGTTCTTTCATACGATGGCTGGATCCGCCGGCCAATACTATACCGATTGCTCTCATACCTCGTCACCTGCCTTTATAAGTGTTGAACCGCTCTTTAAGACTCCTTCGGGATAATCCTCGGGACCGGTGGCACCGAGTACCACGCTGTTCTTGCCGATGCGGACATCTGCGGGGATAAGTGTCTTCTCGCCGATTGTTACGATACCTGCATTGTAAATCTTGGGATCGGTCTCATTGGGCTGTTCTTCGCCCTCGCCGAGCACGGCATTCTCGCCTATTACGGCGCCTTCTGCAACGATGCACTTAATGCACTGGGCGCTTTCTTTGATCTCTACTTCATTCATGATAATGGAGTCTCTGATTACGGCATTCTCGCCGATAACAACGCCGCGTCCGATTACGGAATTGTATACCTTACCGTAAATCTCGCTGCCTTCACCCACGATACTTCTCTCGATTACGCTGTCCTTGGACAGATACTGAGGAGGAAGGGTCTCGCTCTTGGTGTAAATCTTCCAGTACTCTTCGTAGAGGTTAAACTCAGGCACAAGGTCGATAAGCTCCATATTAGCCTGCCAGTAGGACTCGAGAGTTCCCACATCCTTCCAGTAGCCCGTGAACTCATAAGCGTACATGGGCGAACCGTTGTCGTGGCAGTAAGGAATGACATGCTTACCAAAGTCCAGTGCGGGCTGATTGGCCTTCGCGATAAGGGCTTCTTTTAATGTCTTCCAGTTGAATATATAGATACCCATTGAAGCGAGGTTACTCCTCGGATTCTCGGGCTTTTCTTCGAATTCGGTTATCTTTCCGGTCTCGTCGGTAATCATGATACCGAAACGCTTAGCCTCCTCCATGGGAACGGGCATAACGGCGATAGTTACGTCAGCGCCTTTCTCCTTGTGGAAATCAAGCATAACTTCATAGTCCATCTTATAAATATGGTCACCGGAAAGAATAAGAACATAGTCCGGATTGTATGTCTCCATATAATCCAGGTTCTGGTAGATTGCATTGGCCGTACCTGTGTACCACTCACTGTTCTCGCTCTTCTCATAAGGGGGAAGAACGGTTACACCACCGATGTTACGGTCGAGATCCCACGGAATACCTATGCCGATGTGCGTATTAAGTCGAAGCGGCTGGTACTGAGTAAGCACACCCACGGTATCAACACCCGAATTAATACAGTTGGAAAGCGGAAAATCAATAATTCTGTACTTGCCGCCGAAAGAAACGGCAGGCTTGGCCATCTTGGCGGTCAAAACTCCGAGTCGGCTTC
>JAEEGJ010007539.1_pt1 | contig 31087 bp, 37 predicted proteins | sample 8958761 | NCBI WGS metagenome assembly JAEEGJ01 (sample SAMN16246546, study PRJNA631951) | gut metagenome | biome: gut microbiome; feature: rumen; material: RS-attached | host: Bos | place: Iran: Karaj | collected 2018-10
TTGTAACAGGGTAAATACTTACGAAACGCTGACTTGACTAATACATAGCTGTATGCTAAAATTAAGGAGCTATATCATTCAGCTGCTTTGTGAAGCAGCAACAGGAAAGGAAATCAGTACCGATAATATCAGAGCAATATGCTTTTGTCAATACTAAATGGAATGGTGAACCTATGCAGAACGGCACACCTTATTTCTGGCTTGGTGAGTTCTGCGAGAAGCACGATCTTCCATTCTACGGCTTGCACAGTTTCAGACACCTGTTCGCATCGCTCCTTGTCAACCAGGGTGTGGACATCGTGACGGTCTCAGGGGCGTTGGGACACTCGACGGTTTCTACAACGAGCAACATTTATTGTCATATGCTGGAAGAATCCAGAGCAAAAGTCTCAGATGCGGTTAGCTCAGCGCTCAATTTTCGCACAAATAAAAATGAGCCAAAAGGCACATGACCTCTGGCTCAAAAATCCGCAATTCATGAATAATGAACAGATAAAGAACAAAGCGGATTTTTAGTATAAAAGAAAAACTCGGAAACCGCGATATTACGCTGTTTCCGAGAATCGTGTTAAGTGACCCGTACGGGAATTGAACCCATGATTCCGCCGTGAAAGGGCGATGTCTTAACCTCTTGACCAACGGGCCATAATGGTAGCGGCAGTAGGATTCGAACCAACGACCAATCGGGTATGAACCGAGTACTCTAGCCAACTGAGCTATGCCGCCATATTTTTATTGCCGTCACCTGCGACTAAATTATTATATTACAGAATTGGTGAAAAGTCAAGCATAAACGCGAAAAAAAATATTGTTTTGTAGACTTGCACAAAACAGTGGCTTTGCTTGCACTGTTGAAGAGCATATTTTACAACAGACGGATTGACAACACTGCTGATATATGATAAAATCAATGTAATGAATTTTTTGATTTGGGAGGAAGAAAATGGGAACAGATGAAATAAAGTCGTTTCTTATACGTGCGAAAAAGGCAACATATGCAGGAAAGGGTGCGGAGACAGTCTCATCGCGTCCCGAGTCTCACGACTTAGAGTACACTGAGGGGGAGCTAAGATACCTCGATACATACCTCGGCGGAGCGCATTTCGCAGGTGAGGAAGCTTTATGGATAAGCGGCAAGCCCTACTGGAGTATGAATTACGCAGGGCAGGTCATAGGAGAGCCTTTCAGCGGCGATTTTCTGAAAGAGGCACTTTTGCTCGTCCCTGCGGACAAGCCATTCCGAGGACCTGCCGAGTACAGTAACGGAGACTACACCTACAAAAGCACAGTCAAAGGCGATTTCGGGTGGTTTCAGGGGTATGAAGTGATAGCGTACAAAGGCGAAGTTATATATGAATGTCACTATCACGGCACTCTGATAAAATAATCGGCTCAGGACTTATCCTTTTGCCTGAACAGGAAAGAAGCGATCAGTCCGAAGAGAAGAGCAGCGGTGACGCCGCCTGCTGCTGCGGTAAGACCGCCTGTGAATATACCAAGCAGACCATCGTTTTCGATGGTCTTTCTTATGCCCTCGGCAAGGAGATGACCGAAGCCCGTCAGGGGCACTGTAGCTCCTGCGCCTGCGAAGTCCGCAAATGGTTCGTAAAGTCCGAGAGCGGAGAGAATTACACCTGTTATGACGAAGCCCGTGAGTATACGTGCAGGCGTGAGTTTGGTAAAGTCGATGAGGAGCTGTCCTACGGCGCATACAGCACCGCCAACAAGGAAAGCTTTAATGATATCCCAGAGCATATTATCGTTCCTTTCTTATATGGACTAAATGTGAGATAGCAGGTATGCTTTCGCCCTGCTGCATTGACATGGGTGACATGAGCGCACCTGTGGCTGCAAAGAGTATATCGTGGACTTCTCCTTTTTCGAGGAGCGGCAGGAAGTTTCCGCAAAGCACACTTGCTCCGCAGCCGCAGCCCGAGCCGCCGCAGTGAGTGTCCTGAGAGTCGGGATCAAATATCATTGCGCCGCAGTCGCGGTGCTGAGCCGAGATATCAATGCCCTGCTTCATAAGGATATCGAGAAGGAGCTTGCTTCCAACTATACCCAAGTCGCCTGTGATGATGAAGTCGTAATTCGCAGGGGAAGTACCCGTTGCCGACAGGTAGCGTGAGATAGTATCTGCGGCAGCAGGAGCCATTGCGCTGCCCATATTGTTTATGTCGCAGATATCAAGGTCGGCTATCCTGCCGATGCAGCCGCCTATCACAGTGGCAGAGCCTTTGTCACGGGATAGTATGACAGCTCCCGAAGCGGTGCAGGTCCACTGAGCTGTGGGAGTACGCTGACCGCCGTAGGAAAGGGGGAAGCGGAATTGTCTCTCAGCTGTTGAGAAGTGGGAAGAGGTCACAGCAGCCGCGTGTTCAGCAATACCGCAGTCGGTGAGGATCGAAGCTATAAGGAGTCCCTCAGCCATTGTAGAGCAGGCACCGTATAGTCCGAGAAAGGGGATAGCCAGCTCTCTCATGCTGTAAGCCGAACCTATGCACTGGTTTATGAGGTCGCCTGCGCATATTATGTCAATGTCATTTTCGGTGAGCTGAGCCTTTCGCAGAGCGAGCCCCACAGCTTCGAGCTGGAAGCGGCTTTCTGCTTGTTCCCACGTAGCCTTTCCGAAATGGCTGTCGCTTACCACTTCATCGAAGCAACTGCCGAGCGGACCTTGTCCCTCTTTTTCACCCACAACAGATGCGAAGCTTTCTATTTTTACGGGAGTCTCAAACTGAAAAACTCCCTTGTCGATACGTTTAGCCATGATAATACCTCCGTTTCGGAGTTATTATGCACCGGAAAATTGTAAATATACAAAAAAGTCAATTAGTGATTAGTTAGGGGCGGATATTATCCGCCCGAGCCCTTAGCCGTTAGCAAGTGAGTAGAGAGTAGTAAGTAGAATTGTAGGGGCTGATGCCCACATCAGCCCGAGCCATACAATACAATTTGCATTAGCACGCTGTAGGGGCGAGTTCCGCTCGCCCGTGAGAACCAATGCAAGTAACATTAAACACATAAATTAATTATCACATAAAACAAAAGGGGCGCACAATGTGCGCCCCTACAATTCTAATCACTATGCACTAACCACTAACCACTAACAACTAATCACTTGTCACTGAGAATATCTGGTCGTATGCGTCCCAGTACAGGATATCGAGGGTATCGGACTCTCTTTCCTTAGTGCTGTATCCGCTGAGGTCGTAGCGTTTTGCAGTCGTTTTGCCTGACGGATAGCTTGCCACAGCTTTTGAGCGGTCTGTCCAGCTCTTAGAAGCGGCTGTATATTCGACTTTGCCGTTTCTGACGATGATGAAGTACTCACGCTCATCTGCGCTGCTAAAGTATTCTTTCATACGCTCGTAGAAAATTCCCGTATCGAATGGAACTGCCACATTTGACTCGGGATCGGAGCTTATGATATAGAGTCCCTTGATATTTTCTTCCTCTTTGTTCAGTTCGGAAAGTATTTGTCCGCTTGTTTTGCTGATGTTGTAAGCGTAGCTGTTTGCGTCTGTCTGGCGGACTTTCTCCCTTGCCTGTCTGAAAGCAGGTACTAAGATAGCAATGGTTATAGCTATGAATATTGCAACGGGTATGATTATCGCCCATATCCACGCATTGCTCTTTTTTGCAGGCGGATAGGATATGTACTGATAGGGATATGGCTCATAAGGCGGCGGATAGTTCGGCGGCGGAGGATATTGCATACCGCGGTTCATATTCTGTCCGTATTGCCGCGGATATCCATATGGCTGCTGAGCGTTGCTGTAGCCCTGCCTTGGTGAAGCTGATGTGCAGTCGCATTTTTCTCCGTCACGGAGTTGTCTGCCGCATTGTGTGCAGTATGGCATGATATCACTCCTTAAATGTAATCAAGTGTTTTCAGTATGAACAGCCAGCCTGTCAGCGTGAACGCGCTGCACAGAGTGGTGAGCATAACGGCAAAGGCTGTAACAGTGCCTTTGTGACCGAGGTTTTTTGCCATTACGAAGCAGCTTCCTGTAGTCGCGCTGCCGAGCATTACCAGTATAGCGATGAGCTTTTCACCGCGGAATCCCAGCTTTATAGCCACAGGCAGGAATATCGAACAGAACAGAATGAGCTTGATAAAGGCTATGCCTGCTGTAACGGGCAGCTTTCCCTTTGCTTCGCCGAATTTCACAGAAGCTCCCAGAGCTATGAGCGAAAGGGGAGTAGCCATATTTCCCAGATATGTAATGGATTTGCTGAGTATCACAGGCTGCGGTATTTTCAGCAGCGACCATGTGATACCGACGATAATGCCGAGGATAATGGGGTTCGTGGCAATGCTTTTGAATGTGCTGAGAGCAAGTGCTTTCTTGCCTTTGCTTTTGTCCTTGTCGGGAGATGTTACGGCAAGAGTTGTCACGGCTATGATGTTGTAAAGCGGTACAGTTCCCACTACCATAAGAGCCGCCATTGTGGAATGACCATAGATATTGTTAACGAAAGCGATACCGAGTATAGCGGCACTGCTTCGGTAAGAAGCCTGTATTACCTCACCGCGCTCGGAGCGTTCTTTTGTAAAGATCGAGTAAAGCACTGCAATGCCTACGCTGAGAACAGTCGCACACATACAGAACAGTACGAACCTGCCGTCCCATACGGAGCGGAAATCCGCAGTAGAAAGATCCATGAACAGCAGTGCAGGGAGAAGTGTTCGGAATACGAATTTATTTATCTGTGCCGTTGAGTGGTCGTCAAGGAGCTTAACTCTATGTACGAACCAGCCGAATATCATCATCATGAATACTGGCACAGTGGCGTTGAGACTGAATATAAGATTTTCCAGGAACAAAAATATCACTACCTTATGTTATTTACACCTTGATTATAGCATATTTTTTCCACCGGTGCAACCGGTTTAGTTGTTAGTGAATAGTGATTAGTGCATAGTTATTAGTGAGTAGTAAGTAGAAGTGTAGGGGCGCGTTCCGCGCGCCCGTGTAAGACTTACGATGCAAATAGCATGAACGTGGTGTAGTGGCTAATGGCTAAGTGCTCACTATGCACTAATCACTAACAACTAACCACTGAACAGTCATAATAAAAGGGGGACTGGAATATGATGTAAGGACAAAGCTACGCGAAAGGGTGAAGATATGGGACTTACAGAAAAAGAAGCAGCCGAAAGGCTCATGACCGAGGGTGAAAACGTATTCGGAGAGAGCAGGAAAGCAGTTCCTGTGAAGATATTTCTGGGGCAGTTCAAGGACGTAATGGTGATGATACTTCTTGCGGCGACGGTGGTATCCGTACTCCTTGGAGAGATAACCGACGCGGTGACTATAATACTCATAGTGCTGCTTAATGCGATACTGGGCTTCGTTCAGGAGTACCGCACAGAGCATACCCTTGAAGCCCTGCGCTCCATGACCTCTCCCACGGCTAAATGCTGGCGTGACGGGAAATTAACGGAAATAGACGCGGCGAAGCTTGTAACGGGAGATATCATCGAGCTTGAAGCAGGCGACCGAATACCTGCGGACGGAGTTGTACTGAAAGCGGCAGGCTTTTTCACCGATGAGTCCATACTCACGGGTGAGTCCACAGCAGTAGGCAAGACCGCAGGTGATACCACCGACAGGGACAACTCACTGAATAAGCCGAACATAGTCTACTGCGGAGCTTCTGCCGTAAAGGGTACCTGCCGTGCAGAGATAATAGCAACGGGAAAGAATACCCAAATGGGCAGGATATCGGAAATGCTGACGGGTATCGACAGTGAAGCAACTCCCCTGCAAAAGCGTCTTGCGGAGCTTGGAAAGATAGTAGCCATAATTTGCCTTGTGGTGTGTGCAGCAGTTTTCGGAGCAGGTGTGCTCAGAGGCGAAAATACCTTTGATATGTTGATGACGGGCATAACCATAGCTATAGCCGCTATCCCCGAGGGACTTCCTGCAACGGTGACTATTGCCCTTGCACTGGCTGTGAGCCGTATGCTCAAACAGAAAGCACTTGTGAACAAGCTCCACAGCGTAGAGACACTCGGCTGTACATCGGTGATATGCTCCGACAAGACGGGTACTATCACCGAGAACAAAATGACAGTTACGGAGCTTTCCACAGTGTCGGAAAATTATGGGTTCAGCGGCATGGGCTACAGAGTCAGCGGAGCAGTTACCAAAGGGGACAATATCGCCGTAAATCCCGTTACCGAAAAGGCTCTCACGGAAGCTCTGCGGTGCGGAGTGGTCTGCTCTACGGCGGAGATAAGTGCGCAGGAGACTCCGAAGAGCCGCAACAGAGGCACACTTGCAGGTAAAGGCGAATGGAAGGTAACGGGCGATCCTACGGAAGCTGCACTTCTGATAGCTGCTGCAAAGGCAGGTATCACAAGGGAATCGCTGTCGGGGAACTGCCGTGTTATGGAGGAATACCCATTTGACAGCGAGACACGCTTTATGGCTATGCATTGTCAGTGGGGAAGTGAAAAGCGCATCTACTTCAAGGGCGCGGAGGAAGTGTTGCTGCCGAGATGTTCGCAGTATATGGACGAAAACGGCAGTACAGCTCCCATGACGGCGGCAGTCCGCAGAGAGCTTGAGGAAAGGGCTGCGGATATGTCCGACAAGGCACTGAGAGTCCTTGCACTGGCGGTATGTACTTCCGAAAGCTTTGCTCCAGACCGCGGAAACCTTGTATTCCTGGGATTTGCAGGCATGACAGACCCTCCCCGTGAGGAAGCAAAGATAGCTATACGCAAATGTGCTTCTGCGTCAGTAAAGACTGTTATGATAACGGGCGACCATAAAAATACCGCCGTTGCAGTTGCAAAGAAAGCAGGACTGCTCAAAGGCGGCAAGGCTATAACAGGCGCGGAGCTTGATAAGCTCACAGATGAGGAGCTTGACCGTGATATCGGGAAATATACGGTATTTGCCCGTGTCGAGCCCGTACATAAGCTGCGCATAGTAAAGAGCTTCAAACGGCGCGGCGAGATAGTGACTATGACAGGTGACGGAGTTAATGACGCTCCTGCGGTAAAGGAAGCAGATGTGGGCGTAGCTATGGGCGTTACAGGAACTGATGTCACCAAGCAGGCGGCAGATGTGATACTCATGGACGACAACCTTGCAACTCTCGTGAATGCAGTTGAGCAGGGACGGTGCGTTTATGCCAATATACGGAAATTTGTGCGGTATCTCCTGTCCTGCAATATAGGCGAGGTGCTGACAATGTTCCTGGGCATGATAATGGGAATGCCTGTGGTGCTCCTGCCTGTGCAGATACTCCTCGTGAACCTTGTCACTGACGGACTCCCTGCTGTGGCACTGGGTATGGAGTCGCCCGAGAGCGATATAATGAGCCGTCCGCCGAGACGTTCGGGAGAGGGCTTCTTCGCAGGGGGACTTATGTGGAAGATAGTCATACGCGGAATATTTATCGGACTTTCCACACTTGCAAGCTTCACAACGGTCATGCGTCTGGGCGGCTCTGTTGAAGCCTGCCGCACCGCCGCTCTTATCACACTTGTGGTGTCTCAGCTCATACACGTATTCGAGTGCCGCAGCGAAAGACGGTCGGTGTTCCGCATGAATCCTTTCGGCAATATGAAGCTTGTAGGAGCAGCCTTCCTGTCGGTGGCAGCACTTGCGGCAGCCGTTATGATACCGCAGTTACAGGTGGTGTTCAGCACGGTAACTCCCGATATGATGCAGCTCCTTGCAGCATTGGGATTCAGCTTTGCAGTACCCGTACTGGCGAACGTTGTTCGCCTTTAAGTTGAGAGTTGAGAATGTATGAGCGGTTGTATTAATTCATAATTCATAATTCATAATTCATAATTGTAGGGGCGAGTTCCGCTCGCCCCTACAGGCTAACGGCTAATGGCTAAGGGCTAACGGCTCAAATCTCCAAGCCGAAGCTTATTGAAAGGGCGGTATCCACCTTATTCATGGAATTGAGGTCAAGCTCGCCCATTTTGTCTTTAAGACGGCGTTTGTCGATAGTCCGTATCTGTTCAAGCAGGACAACGCTGTCCTTTGCAAGTCCGCATTTATCCGCCTGCACTTCGATATGTGTGGGAAGGCGGCTCTTGTCGCGCTGACTGGTTATTGCAGCGGCTATGACCGTGGGACTGTGTTTGTTCCCGACATCGTTCTGGACTATAAGTACAGGTCTTACACCGCCCTGCTCAGAGCCTACAACGGGGCTAAGGTCGGCGTAGTATATTTCTCCTCGTTTGACTGACATAAAAATTACTCCCGATATATAATGAATGTGTATCGCTGTCTGTATTATTGCCTTAACGGCTGAGTTTATGCAGCTTCAATTCATTATATGCTCTCGGGAGCTTTTTTGTTTATGTATCTTTATGCGCGGACAGCTTTTTAAACAGCCATATTTCCAGTATTGTAACGGCAGTTCCTGCCACATAGCACCATAAGTCCTCAGTGGCATAGCTTGTGCCTATGATTATGCGCAGAAGCTTGTTCTCAACGCCGAGTATATCTGCGATATGCGCCTTTTGCAGGAACTCCACAGCAAAGGAGAATATGAGTATACCAACTGCTATACCGTAGGAGCTGAATTTCTTCGGCACAAACGAGCGGAACAGGCAGTACAGCACCCACACTATGATGACGTCGCCTAAATATGAGCGTATGAAGTGGCTGAAATAGAACACTCCTATGCACACTTCCACAGCTGTGAGCAGCACAAAGCCGATTATATAGGGCAGCCGCGCTTTCATTCTATCTCACCTGCAAGGTCGGGGAATAAGCCGAGACTGCGTTTGAGTATGCCGTTCATAAGTGCAAGGGCTATGCCGTAGTTTGTGAACGGTACGCTCTGATCTTCTGCGGACTTGCGGCGATAGACCATTTCACGCTCGTTGAGCATACAGCCGCCGCAGTGTATAACGAGACTGTATTTTGACAGGTCCTCAGGGAACTCACGTCCCGAGCTGAGCTCGATATTCAGGGCCTTTCCCGTAGTCTTTTTCAGAAGTGCAGGCAGCTTCACACTGCCGATGTCTCCGCACTGGCGATGATGAGTACAGCCCTCGGATATGAGGACGGTATCGCCGTCTTTCAGCTTCTTTATGGCAGCTGCGCCCTTTACTGAAGTTTCAAGGAAGCCCTTGTAACGTGCCATGAGTATCGAGAATGAAGTCAGGGGAACGTCCTCGGGAACTATTTTGCTGACCATAGCAAATGCCTGACTGTCGGTGATGACCATTTTCGGCGGCGCACTGAGCTTGCCAAGAGTATCCGCAAGCTGGAACTCCTTTGTGAATACAGCCATTGCGTCAGCGTCAAGTACATCGCGGAGAGTCTGCACCTGCGGCAGAATCATTCGTCCCTTTGGTGCAGCTGCATCGATAGGAGTAACGAGTACCACCATATCATTTGGACTGAGCAGGTCACCGACAATTCGCTTTTCCTCTGTGGGGAGCTTCGCAAGTGCGGCAATGCGCTCTTTCAACTCGTATATGTTTTCGCCTTTAAGTGCGCTTACTTCTATCTCGTTGTCCTGACAGACACGGTTTTCTGCGATATCGGACTTGTTGTATACCGTGAGATATGGGATATCCTTTTCCTCAAAAATACCGATGAGCTGGCGTTCGGTGTCGGTGAGACCGACAGTGCCGTCAACTATGAGCACAGCAAGGTCTGTGCGGTTGAGTATCTGTTTTGTTTTACGTACTCTCATTTCTCCGAGAGTACCCTCGTCGTCAAAGCCGGGAGTATCTATTATCACAACAGGACCCAGTGGGAGAAGCTCCATAGCCTTTGTGACGGGGTCTGTGGTAGTGCCCTTGACATCGGAAACTACGGACAGCTCCTGTCCTGTAACAGCGTTTACTACGCTGGATTTTCCTGCATTTCTCCTACCGAAGAAGCCGATGTGGACTCTCTCCGATGAGGGTGTATCGTTTAAACTCATATTTATCAATCCTTTTTGTATAGCCCTTAGCCGTTAGCAAGTGAGTAGAATTGTAGGGGCTGGCGTCCTCGACAGCCCACGAATTACAATGCAAGCAACATGAGTATATTGTAGGGGCGGATATTATCCGCCCGCGAGCATGCAAGCGGCAACTTGGCAAGGGGGCGCAGACTCTGCGCTACTTCTCAGCGAAAATGCCGATGGCCTTCATGCATTCATCGCAGTAATATCCCTCACCGCGCAGTGAGAGGTGAACTGTGTTTTTTCTTATCATTTTGTCCTTTTCATCTTCGGGATACCATATCATCGATGTGAACAGCTGAGTGATACTTCCGCCGTCTTTAGCTTCGATAAAAACCTTTGCGGCATTCCTTTCCACATTCAGGGCATTTCATAATAAGACCTCCGAAATAAGGCTGATTTAATTAGATCTTGCCTTTTTTAGCAGCCGTGACAGCTGTCGTAAGGCAGAAAAATGCAGCTGAGCCGAAAGCTATCTGAGCTATCATATTATCGCTTTTTGTCAAAGCAATACCGAAGGATATACCGCAAGCCAATGCGCCGATTATTGAGATCATTAAAATTATCTTGTTTGATTTTTTCATAGTTTTATTCTCCGTTAAATAGTAAAAGTAATAGTTGCAGAGCGAAGCGCTCCACGGCTTTAGTATATCATATTTTCCAATATTATGCAAGTTGTTAGTGTTTAGTGCTTAGTGATTAGATTGTATGGACGACCATAGGTCGTCCGCAAATTACGCATACGAATAACACATTATGCCCGTGCAACGTTACAGCGTTAACCATAAATGGGCAATATATATGGGCGCACAGAGAGTGCGCCCGAACCGTTAGCTTTGTATGGACAGCCGGGACTGTCCGAATAGTGTGATATTGCCTATAAATGCCATAATATAGGTATTAGCCTTATTATTCACTTCTGTTTTGCAGTCAGGAATGTAGCAACACAGAATACACAAGCTATGCCTAAGACTATCTGTGCCATGAGGAAGCTTTGTGTAACGAGAGAGATAACAAGTACTATAAAGCTGATTATCGTTCCGATCAGACTTATAAGATGAACTTTAGATGTTTTTTTCATAGTGTTTTTCATAGTGTTTTTTCTCCTTGATTTGTTGAATTTATTTTTTTTTATAAAGCTAACGGTTAAAGTGTTTAATAACTGTCAGCCCTTACTTCCGTACTCTGAAATACAATGAGCCGTAAAGCAGAAAACTGTACGGCTCAATTATAACATATTCCTACCAAAAAATCAACATTTGTGAGAAGATTTTTGTGCAATTGACAAATCAGGGGATAAAATCAGCGGCTGCACTGTGCATTATATACGTGCAACGCCTGTATCTCTTGCAGCCTGAGCTACAGCCTTGGCTACAGCCTGTGCAACAGTCTTGTCAAGTGCGCTTGGGATAATGTAATCTGCGCTGAGCTTATCGTCTGTAACGAATGAAGCGATAGCCTTTGCAGCAGCTATCTTCATAGCGTCGTTGATATCGCTTGCACGAACATCAAGAGCACCGCGGAAGATACCCGGGAATGCGAGAACATTGTTGATCTGGTTCGGGAAGTCGCTTCTGCCTGTACCAACAACAGCTGCGCCTGCTTCCTTAGCGAGGTCGGGCATGATCTCGGGAGTCGGGTTAGCCATTGGGAAGAGGATAGGCTTGTCAGCCATAGACTTTACCATTTCTGGAGTTACGCAGCCGGGAGCTGAAACGCCGATGAATACATCTGCGCCCTTGATAACTTCTTCGAGGCTGCCCTTTCTCATCTGCTTGTTTGTTATCTCAGCCATTTCGTCCTTCATTGGGTTCATGCCCTCAGGTCTGCCCTTGTAGATAGCACCGTTTCTGTCGCAGAGAACAACGTCCTTGAGTCCCATAGAGATGAGGAGCTTGATGATAGCGATACCTGCTGCGCCTGCACCGCTTGTAACAACTCTTATCTCGTCAAGCTTCTTGCCGACTACCTTGAGAGCGTTGAGCATAGCAGCAAGAGTAACAACGGCTGTACCGTGCTGGTCGTCGTGGAATATCGGGATATCGCAGCACTCCTTGAGCTTCTTCTCGATCTCGAAGCAGCGCGGAGCTGAGATATCTTCAAGGTTTACGCCGCCGAAAGAGCCTGCAAGGAGACGTACTGTATTAACGATATCATCAACTTCCTTTGAACGAACGCAGAGCGGGACTGCGTCAACGTCACCGAATGCCTTGAAGAGTGCGCACTTGCCCTCCATAACAGGCATACCAGCCTCAGGACCGATGTCGCCGAGACCGAGAACAGCTGTACCGTCAGTAACTACAGCAACGAGATTTGAACGGCGTGTGAGCTCATAGCTCTTGTCAACGTCCTTCTGTATTTCGAGGCATGGCTGTGCAACGCCGGGAGTGTAAGCGAGAGAGAGGTCGTCTCTTGTTTCGAGAGGAGCACGGCAGATAACTTCTATCTTGCCCTGCCATTCCTTGTGCTTTTTAAGGGATTCTTCTGCATAATTCATGGTTTAAATTCCTTTCAGTGTCTTAATTTTAAAAAAGCGGAGAACATAAGAGTTCTCCGCGAAAATGCTTATTTGCGGTTTCTCAGAACTGGATCTGGTCAATAACGCTTCTCAGTGCCTTTGCGCTGGCCTGAAGCTTCTCTATCTCCTTATCGTTGAGCTTTGGTGAGACTTCTCTCTCGATACCGTTGCTTCCGATAACACATGGGAGACTGAGGCATACATCGCTGATACCGTATCTGTCGTTTATCATAGTAGAAACCGTTAAGATGTTCTTTGAGTCACGGAGAACAGTGTCACATATCTTGTTAACGCTCATTGCGATAGCATAGAAAGTAGCACCCTTTCTCTTGATGACTTCTGCGCCTGCCTTGCGGACTTCGTCGATGATCTCATCTTCATCAAGGTCTGCGTGATCCTGATCTGCGCAGTATTCATCAACAGGAACGCCTGCTATGTTCATTATAGACCATGGGATAAATGATGAATCGCCGTGCTCGCCGAATACATAAGCGTGGATGCTGTTAGGGCTGAGACCTACGTGGTCAGCGATTATGGAACGAAGTCTTGAAGTGTCAAGAGCTGTACCCGAACCAATAACCTGATTAGGTTTGAGGTCTGTACACTTCAGAATAGTGTATGTAAGGATATCAACAGGATTGCTGACAACTACATAGATAGCATCGGGAGCGTATTTAGCCACCTGAGGCATTACTTCCTTGATGATATTTACGTTGGTCTGAGCAAGGTCGAGACGTGTCTGACCTGGCTTTCTTGCAAGACCAAGTGTGACAACTACGATATCGGAGTCTTTAGCGTCCTCGTATCCGCCGTCGAATACTTCAACGTTCTCACCGAATGAAACGCCCTGACGTATATCCATAGCCTCGCCCTTTGCCTTAGCCTTGTTGATGTCAACAAGAACGATATCAGAGCAGGTACCTGCTACTGCGAATGTATAAGCAACAGATGCGCCGACATTGCCTGCGCCAAGTATAGTTATCTTTGTACCGTTTTTCTCAGCCATTATGTTAACCTCCATAAATCTCGGTGGACTCTGCCTACATCATATCTTTTTTTCATTTTGCAGAGCTATATGTACTTATTATTATAAACACAAAGGTGAAAAATATCAAGCAAAAACGCGGCTTTATTGCAAAAATCGTAAATTCATACAAAAGGCAGTAACATTTAACAAAGCTTTTTCACTCTGCGGATAATAGGCGGTGATTAGCCCGACCAATTAAAAAATCCGATTTTAAAATGAATAATATGCAAAATAAAGTGAATATTTTTGAAAATAATGAATATTTATGCAAATATACTTGACATTATTTTACTATGTAGTATAATAGATTTATATTGCAAATCCACGCAAAGTTTATGCGTTTATATTCAGGAGGTAATTACTATGGCAAACAAAAAGGATATCAAAAAGGTAGTTCTGGCATATTCAGGCGGACTCGATACATCTATCATCATTCCGTGGCTCAAGGAAAACTACAATAACTGTGAAGTTATCGCTGTTTCAGGTGACGTAGGACAGGGCACAGAGCTTGACGGACTTGAGGAAAAGGCTATCAAGACAGGTGCTTCAAAGCTCATCATCGCTGACCTCAAGGAAGAGTTCATTCAGGACTATGTTTATCCTACAGTACAGGCAGGCGCTATCTACGAGAACAGATATATGCTCGGTACATCATTTGCACGTCCTATCATTGCTAAGCGTATCGCTGAGATCGCTCTTGCAGAGGGTGCTGACGCTATCTGCCACGGCTGTACAGGTAAGGGCAACGATCAGGTAAGATTTGAGCTCGCTATCAAGGCTTTTGCTCCTGAAATGGCTATAATCGCTCCTTGGAGAGAATGGGACATCAAGAGCCGTGACGAAGAGATCGACTACGCTGAGGCTCACAATATCCCGCTCAAGATCAACAGAGAGACAAACTACTCAAAGGACAAGAACATCTGGCACCTTTCACACGAAGGTCTCGACCTTGAGGATCCTGCAAACGAGCCACAGTACGAGAAGAAGGGCTTCCTTGAAATGGGCGTATCTCCTATCGACGCTCCTGACAAGCCAACATATATCACTATCCACTTCGAGAAGGGTGTTCCTACACAGCTCGACGGCAAGACACTCAACGGTGTTGAAATGGTATCAGCTCTTAACAAGCTCGGCGGCGAGAACGGTATCGGTCTTGCAGACCTCGTTGAGAACCGTCTCGTTGGTATGAAGTCAAGAGGCGTATATGAAACACCTGGCGGTGCTATCCTTTACCACGCTCACGAAGTTCTCGAAACAATCACACTTGACAAGGAAACTGCACGTATCAAGCAGTACCTCGGCATCAAGTTCGCTGATATCGTATACAACGGTCAGTGGTACACACCTCTCCGTGAAGCTCTCACAGCTTTCGTTGACAAGACACAGGAGAGAGTTACAGGCGATGTTAAGCTCAAGCTCTACAAGGGCAACATCATCAATGCAGGCGTAACTTCACCATACACACTCTATGATGAGGAAGTTGCTACATTCGATGAGGACGAGGTTTACAACCAGGCTGACGCAGCAGGCTTCATCAACCTCTTCGGTCTCCCGATAAAGGTTAGAGCTCAGCTGGACAAAAAGAGAAACAACAAGTAATCATGGGAAGCTTTCTGTGGGTGTTTTATTGGCTGGTGATAGCGGCAGTTTTTATCGGCATAACGGTGTATCTCGTTATGAATATCATCGCCCTTAAAAAAAACACCACCGACAGCTTTGAAGGCCAGCCTGTTGAAGTCGATGCAGTTGTTGAAGAAAATACTCTTACCTATTTTTCAACTGTAAAGAGTGTTTCTCCACAGGTCTCCGAGAAGATAAACTATGTCACGCTGAAATATGTGGCTGACGGAGTTACATTCACAAAGGAGGCAAAGCTTATAGACGTACATCAGCGTCTGAAAGCAGGCGATACTGTAAAGCTGTACTACGACAGCCTTGATTCGGGACGCGCTCTCCTTGCTGACGGCAGTGAGAAGCAGTCTGCGGTGAACGGCATAAAATGGGCTTTCGGCTATTATGTCATACTGTTTATAGTCGGCGCATTCATGTTCTTCGGAATAGCAAATGCGGTCAGCGAATAAGCAGAAAAACTTGAAAAATATGTATAAGTTTCAGGCAGGGGAGCCTTCTCCTGCCTGTTACGATTTAATAGAATGCATAATTCATAATGCATAATGCATAATTGAAAGTATTCCTGATCAATAATTATGAATTAAGCATTATGAATTATGAATTGAAGGAAAGGAGAATTACTATGGTGAAGATAAGGCTCATGACTATCAATGACTGGAAAGGCGTTGAAGAGGTCTGGAAAGAACACGAAGGCACAAACCCCGTTGACGACTGCGAGGAAGGCTTTACAAGATACCTTAAACGCAATCCCACCACAAGCTTCGTTGCTGTGGACGGCGAAAAGATAATCGGTACGATACTGGCAGGTCATGACGGACGAAGAGGCTTCTTCCACCATGTTGTAGTTGCTCCTGAGTACAGAAACCGCGGTATCGGTGAGGACTTGGTCAACCACGCTATGGACGCTCTCGAAAAAGAGGGCATACAGAAAACGGCTCTCGTTGTTTTTGAATACAACGATCTTGGCAACGGCTTCTGGGAGCACATAGGCTTCACCACAAGACCCGATCTTGTTTACCGCAATAAGTACGTAAAATAATATGGATAAATTCATGAAGATAGCCATTGATGAGGCGCGTACAGGCATTACCGCAGGTCACGGAGGACCTTTCGGCTGTGTCATCGTCAAAGAAGGCAAGGTGGTCGGCAGAGGGCATAACGAGGTAATAAAGCAGAATGACCCTACCTGTCACGGAGAAGTAATGGCTATACGAGATGCCTGCAAAAATCTCGGTACATATGACCTTTCGGGCTGCGAGCTCTACACTACCGCAGAGCCGTGCCCCATGTGCCGCGGAGCTGTCATGTGGTCGAATATCAGAAAGGTGTATTTCGGCTGCAATATTGCTGATACAGACAGTATCGGCTTCAGAGACAAGGTTTTCTACGAGTCTGACGAGGATATATCCGAGGAGCTTGAACGTGAGAAGTGCCTTGAAGTATTTGAGGAATACCGTGCTATAAACGACAAAAAGAGCTACTGACAAACTACTTCATACAACATCACCTCACTAAAAGGAGAACTATTATGAAAAGCGGTAATTTTGGCATAGCTTTGATACTTTTTGCAATATTCCTTACGCTTAACAGCACGGGAATGGAACTTTTTACATTTATTATTGCGCTCACAGGACTTGGCTGTTCCATAGCAGAGAATATAATGCAGAAAAAGAAAAAGTGAGCTACAGGAGAATTATAATGGCAGATATGAGAAAGATCAGAAGCGTTCTTGCGGTTATGGCAGCTTTATCGCTGCTTGCAGGCTGCGGAGAGAAAAAGACTTCCGATAGTAATAATACCACAGAAGCAGCAACTACTACAGCAGTTACTACGGAAGCTGCAACAGAGGATACTACCTCAGCTTCGAGCGATACTGACTATGTAGAGCTTTCGAGAAAGCTCCTTGATGACATCTTAAATGACGATTTCAAGCCTGTTATGGAACTGTTTTCTGAAAACTGCAAGGCACAGCTCACCGAGGGCGTACTCATGGAGGGCTGGAAAAACATAAAAGAAGAAGGCGGCAATTTCATTGCCGTAAAGGACTCCAAGACAGAAACTCAGCAGGGCATGACCATTGTAACTACGGGAATTGATTTCGATAAGACCGATTTTGATTTCCTGCTTGCTTTCAATGAAAAAGGCGAGATAGAGGGCATAATGTTCACTTATCCCGAGGAAGAGGAGATAACTCCTCAGGTAACAGCCACATTTGCAGAGACCTGCATAAAGGTAGGAGAAAAAGAGCTGGACGGTATGCTCACTATGCCAAAGAATGTCGAAAAGCCGCCTGTAGTGATACTCATACAGGGCTCGGGTCAGCACAATATGAACGAGGGCAGCGGCGAGCTTGCTACATTCAACGAGCTGGCACACGGACTTGCCGAAAGAGGAATTGCTTCCATAAGGTACAACAAGAGATTTTATCAGTATTCCGAACTGGGAGCTGACGGAAACTATACTGTAGAAGAAGAGATACTTGACGATGCAGCAGCTGCTGTAAAGCTTGCGAAGTCCTATGCGGACGATGGCAAGGTAAGCGGCATATTCGTAATGGGACACAGTCTCGGAGGCTGCGTTGCACCTTCTATCGCAAAGGCAAACAGTGATGTACAGGGTATAATCTCACTTGCAGGTACTCCGAGAGACCTTACAGATGTTATTATAGACCAGCTTACTGCACAGAGAGATGATGCGGAAGTCGGCGCACAGAAGGACTCGTTACAGGAAATGCTCGATGATGCAGCTGTAATGAAGGAAGGCAATGACAAGGACGCAACTCTCCTTGGCTGGGGATATAATTACTTCAATTCCCTCAAGGAGCTGAAAATAGGCGAAACTGCAAAGAGTCTCGATATCCCCATGCTGTTCTTACAGGGCGATTCCGATGTACAGGTATACCCCGACAAGGACTTCCCACTGTGGAAGGAATACCTTGAGGGAAAGGACAATTGCACATACAAGCTTTACGAAGGTCTCGGACATTTCTTCAGTGATGAGGACGGACATCTTAACAAGCAGGTAATGGACGATACAGCTGAATTTGTAAAAAACAGTGTTAAATAATGATTTTTTATCGGATATGAAATTTGTATTACAGGAGAGATAATTATGGCAGATATGATGTGGGCAGGAAGATTTTCAAAGCAGGTAGATGAGGGCGTCAACGCTTTCAATTCTTCTATTTCATTTGACGGACGTATGTATGAACATGATATACGCGGAAGTATAGCTCATGCAACTATGCTGGGCGACTGCGGTATAATCCCAAAGGAGGACAGCAAGCTTATAATAGGCGAGCTGTGCAAGATAAGCAATGATATAGCAGACGGAGCTGTCGAGCTTGATCCGAATGCCGAGGATATCCATATGTTCATCGAAGCCGAGCTTACAAAACGTCTCGGCGACGTTGGAAAAAGACTTCACACAAGCCGCTCAAGAAACGATCAGGTAGCAGTTGACCTAAGACTTTATCTCCGTGATGAGATAGCTGAGATATACTCACTTGTAAAGGAGCTTGCCGTTACACTTCTCAACATGGCAAGAGAGCATACCGAGACTATAATGCCGGGATATACTCACCTCCAGAGAGCACAGCCTATCACATTTGCACATCATCTTCTAGCTTATGTATGGATGCTTCTCCGTGATATGGAAAGATTGCAGGATACAAGCAAGAGAATGAACTATTGTCCTCTCGGAAGCGGTGCGCTTGCAGGTACTACTTATAAAACAAACCGCAAGCAGACCTCAGACCTTCTCGGCTTTACAGCTCCTATGCCAAACAGCCTTGACGGTGTTTCCGACCGTGACTACTGTATCGAGCTTTGCTCGGCACTCTCCATACTTATGACACATCTTTCAAGATTTTCCGAGGAAATAATCCTCTGGTGCTCATGGGAATTCAAATTCGTTGAGCTTGATGACGCTTTTGCTACAGGCTCGTCTATAATGCCACAGAAGAAGAACCCTGACGTTACCGAGCTTATCCGAGGCAAGACAGGCAGAGTAAACGGCGACCTTGTAACTCTCCTCACTATGATGAAGGGCATACCGCTTGCTTATAACAAGGATATGCAGGAGGACAAGGAAGCTATATTCGATGCAGTTGACAACGTTAAGCTCTGCGTAAAGACTTTCACTCCTATGCTTGCAACAATGCGCGTACTCAAGGATAATATGAGAAACGCAGCTGCAAGAGGATTTATAAACGCTACGGACTGCGCTGATTACCTCGTTAAAAAGGGTATGCCTTTCCGTGACGCATACAAGATAACAGGTACTCTCGTTGCAAGATGCATCGAGGACGGTCTTACACTTGAAACACTTCCTATAGAGGAATACAGGAAGATGACCGATCTCTTCGACAAGGACGTATATGAGGCAATAAGTCTTGAGACCTGCGTCCGCGAGAGAAAGTCAGAAGGCGGTCCTTCGCCTGATGCTGTAAGAGAGCAGATAAAGCTTGCAGAAAAGGCTCTGGATCTCTGATATGAAGAAAAAGGATATAACCTTTATCATAGGACTGACTATCCTTATGGGTGTTACATGGATAATAGGTGAGCTTGTTATGGGACTGTGGATAGCAGTTATGCCGAGAACGCATATAATCTGGTTCGCAGTTATAGTTACCATAACACTTGCAATAAGCATATGGCACTCTTTCATTGAGGACAAGTCAGACCTTGAAGACCCCAAACGCGCTAAGTATGAGCGCAAAGTCAATAAGAGAAAAAATAAGAATTAAGAGTGATTAGTGCATAGTAGTGGCTGCCTTTGGCAGTCCGTCAATAACGCATAAATTATAAATGACTCACTGTAGGGGCGCATGACCTACGCCCGCAAGTGAGCAGAGAGTAGAATTGTAGGGGCTGGCGTCCTCGACAGCCCGATAAATTCAGCATATTGAAAAAACGGAGGAATTAACAATGTCAGTAAAAATCTACATAGACGGTCAGGAAGGCACGACAGGTCTTAAAATACAGGAGCGTTTCAAGGACAGAAAAGACCTTGAGATAATGAAGATCAGCGAGGAGCTGAGAAAAGACCCTGCCGAACGTGCCCGTCTTATCAACAGTGCGGACTATGTTTTCCTTTGTCTGCCTGATGCGGCTTCTATCGAGGCTGTATCGTTCATTGACAAGGATAACGACCATGTACGTATTATCGATGCTTCAACAGCTCACCGTACAAATCCCGACTGGGCTTACGGTTTCCCCGAGCTTTCACCTGCTCACAGGGAAAAGATACGCACATCGAACAGAGTCGCAGTTCCGGGCTGTTATGCAAGCGGATTTGCTTCCATAGTTTATCCTCTTGTAAATAACGGGATAATACCTGCTGATTTCCCTGTTTTTGCATATGCTACATCGGGCTACAGCGGAGCAGGCAAAAAGGCTATCGCAGTATATGAGGGCGAGGACAAGCCCTTTGAGTTCAACAGTCCGCGTCAGTACGCGCTTTCTCAGCAGCATAAGCACTTGCCTGAAATGAAAGCGGTATCGGGACTTACATACACTCCAATGTTCAATCCTATGGTATGTGACTATTTCAGCGGCATGGTAGTAAGTGTGCCGATACAGACAAGAATGTTGGATAAAAAGGTCACAGCACAGCAGGTACATGAGATGTATGCAAAGCACTATGAGGGTGCAAAAATGGTAGAGGTAATGCCTCTTATGTCAGCTGACGAGCAGAAAGCGTTCTTCCTTGCATCGAATACTCTCAGCGGACAGAACAAATTACAGGTGTTTGTTTTTGGCAATGACGAGCAGATACTTCTTTGTTCACGCCTTGATAATCTTGGCAAGGGAGCAAGCGGTGCAGCTGTACAGTGCCTTAACATAATGATGAATATTGATGAAACGACAGGATTAGTATGATTAAACATGAAAATTATCATTTCGGGGGGAATGAAACTATGAGCAAAACACTGAAAGAGATCTATGAGTATGACCTCATAGAGGATGACGGCATCGACTATACTGTTGATGAGTGGTTCAACACAATTATGGAAAAGACAAAGGATCAGCTGAGCGTTGCAGATGTTAGCCGTATGCTGAGACAGAGGATATGCTCACGCATAGCAATAAAGAGAGCTATAGAAATGCTGAGCGATGATCCGTTTATAGGGGAAATGTTTGAAGGACAGCTTATGTTCAACCTTTACAAGGGAAAGGAAAAGTATCTGAAACTGTTCTATACTCAGATGGGACCTGTGCTGGAAAAGGCAGGGCTTATGGCTAAGTGCCACCAGTTCGGCTCAGATGAGGAAAAGGAAGAGTATATGAGCATTATTACTCAATTTGCTCAGAAGATCAAGGAGGAAACCACATGAAGCTTGTAGAATTACAGGGAGTTACATTTATAGAAGGCGGCGTATGTGCTGCAAAGGGATTCAGAGCAAACGGTGTACAGTGCGGTCTTGCGCACAAGCCGCTTGGTGAAATGGACGCAGCAAATGCTGCTGCAAACAATGCTATCCCAGCAGCAAAGAAGAAAAACGACCTTGCACTTATCGTTGCCGACAAAGAGTGTCAGGCAGCTGCCGTATATACAACAAATAAAGTCAAGGGTGCTCCTATCATCGTAACAAAGGAGCATATCAAGGACGGAAAGGCAAGAGCTGTTATCGTAAACTCGGTAAATGCTAATACCTGTAATCCTGACGGCGTAGAAAAGGCAACAAAGATGTGCCAGCTCGCAGCCGAGGCTCTCGGAATAGACGAAAATGATGTTATTGTAGCTTCTACGGGCGTTATCGGTCAGGTGCTCCCTATCGAGCCTATCGCAAACGCTATGGGCGAGCTTAAAGACGGTCTTACTTATGACGGAAACAAGCGCGCTCTCGAAGCTATAATGACTACAGATACACAGGAAAAGGAGATCGCCGTAACATTTGAAATGGGCGGAAAGAACTGCACAATGGGTGGTATGCTCAAGGGCAGCGGTATGATACACCCTAATATGGCAACTACACTCACTTTTCTTACAACAGATGCTGACATCTCAGCAGAGATGATACAGCGTGCCCTCAGCGATACCGTAAAGGTAACTCTCAACAGAGCAAGCGTTGACGGCGATACTTCCACAAACGATATGGTATGCATCATGGCATCGGGCGAAGCAGGAAACACTCCTGTAACCTCCGAGGGTGAGGGCTATGAGCAGTTCAAACACGCTCTCTATACTATCATGATGAACCTTGCAAGAATGATGGCTCGTGACGGCGAAGGTGCTACAAAGCTTGTTGAGTGTGCTGTAAGAGGTGCAGAGAATGACGATATAGCTGAAAAGGTGGCAAAGTCCGTTATCGGTTCAAGCCTTATCAAGGCTATGATATTCGGTGAGGACGCAAACGCAGGAAGAATTTTCTGCGCACTTGGCTATGCTGATGCTGATTTCGATATCAGAAAGGTTGATATCGAAATGGCTTCCGCAGGCGGAGTTATCCCGCTCGGACGCAAAGGCAACGTTATAGAGTTCTCGGAAGTTCTTGCAAAGAAGATACTCCAGGAAGAGGAGATAAAGATACTCATTTCCCTCGGCGAAGGTCAGGGAAAGGCTATCGCATGGGGCTGCGACCTTACTTACGATTACGTAAAGATAAACGGAGATTACAGAAGCTGATAACTTTTAAAGGGCTTTTGAGCCCGTGTCATAAAAGGGTATATTTATGGATTATACAGATTACAGCGGTATTTTTGCCGAGCGTCTCGAACCTGGTGAAAGTATACTGTGGAGTCAGGAACCAAAGAATAAACTATTGAAGTTTACAGATATTGATTCAATTGAACTTTTTGCAGGAGTTGCTTTTATTCTTGCAGGTATTTCATTGTGCTTCATGTTTTTGAACGAAGAAGGAGCTAACAGTGGGAAGAAATACGCTCCGCTTGCGTTCGTTGTGTTTGGCATATGGGTAGTTGTGATCTTTTTCAAGTCCAATAAAAAGTATCATGCCGTTACTGACAGGCGTATATGCAGATTAAGCAAGAATGGATTTACTGCCATTCCCATGGAAGATGTAAAGCACGTCATGATCAACTGCATTAACCAGCTGCTGGTCTATACAAAGCTTCCGAAGTCGTTCGGAAATGATTTGACGGCTGACTTCAACACTTATGAAGCAACATGGATCACCGAAAAAGATTCAGGTGAAACAGGATTGCTTTTTGATAAAGAAAGAGGTTTTTATATCATACCTTTGGAAGAAAAAGCCGAAGTGGTTGAAGAGGTCAAGGATATCATTATACGTCAGGCAAGAATATATAATGGTTATGTATAAAAGAGTTTACAGAGTTTCGGTATGGTGATATTTCCGAAAAAGATATGAGGTAAAGAAATGTCTGATATTGAATTTGAGAAATACCTTAAAGACGACGAGCATATACTCTGGAGTCATATACCTGAAGAGAGAAAGTTCTATTTGCGCAATGGCATTTTCGTCATTATCGGAGCTATACTTATTCTCGGAGGGGTGGGAATGATGCTGAAATCCACGGAGCATAGAGCATGGTACGCCATTATTTTCGGAGCTATAGTTGTATTTTCGTATATAAATCATCCCAAAGCATATCTGCTGACCGATAAAAGGGTACTCATATTCAAAGGTAAAAAGCATAAAGAGATACCGTATTATAATATATCTTTTGTCGCGGTGGAGAAGAAAAACAGTGATATGGGGACTGTTGTCCTCTGTTTTACTCGTTTAAGGAAAAGGCCTGGTCATCACAGCAACGAATATAACGTGAGGTGGCGTAATCTCTATGATATTCAGGGCTGTGAAAAAGCTGCGGATATAATATAAAGTGCAGAAGGAATTGCCAATGCATATGATAAGGCAATAGAAGCCGAGCGTATGCAGGGTTCTGATATTTGTTGATGAATTAAAAAGCCGACTGGGAAAGATTAAAATTCCTTTTGTAAGAAGGGAATATTGTTATGGATTATTCGGATTATAACGGAATATTTAAAGCTTATCTCGATTATGATGAAAATATTGTCTGGAGTCAGGAGCCTAAGATAAAGTTATTCAAAAGTTTACAGTTCGAAGGATTTAAACTTATTATGGGAATAACCCTTATAATATTTGGACTCTTAGGAGTGTTCGGTATTACTAAAGATGACGATGCTTTTGAAAAGCGTTACGGCGGTTTAGCTTTCCTTATAATTGGTTTATTTATATTTGTAAAGTCTTTCAATAACAAGAAAAAATATTTCGCTGTTACGGACAAACGTATCTTTATTCTTGTGAGGAGAAAACTTACCTGCGTTGAGCTTAAAGATGTAAAGCACGTTATGTTCAACTGTTTCAATCAGTTGGTCGTTTATACAAGGCTTTCGGATAATATGTCGGAAGCTGTTATGAATGACTATAACAGTGTTGAGATAGAAGAGCTTGATCAAACAGTTTATGCCAGCGGACACAAAAACGGTGACAGCGAATCCGTTATTCTGGCTATCAAAGAGAAACCTGAGGTAGTGCAGGAGGTCAAGGATATCATAATAAGACAGGCAAGATTTTTACAGAATATGAGATAAACGGACAGATATAACTGTATTTTAGGGGGTGAGGAGATGTTCGGAAGAAGACGAGATGAGGACTATGACGCATACAACGAAAAATATTCCTCAAAGTATGATGATGACTATATTGCACCGTCAGAGGAGTACCGAAGCGAGTGTGACCATGACCATGAACAGACCTACGATGATATCACCGATGTCAGGGAGTGCGACCACAGCCACGAACAGACCTACGATGATATTACCAATGTAAGAGATTGTGACCATAGTCACGAGCAGACCTATAGTGATGCAGACCATGAACAGCGTTCCTACGATAATTATGTAAGCCTTGAAAGCCGTTTTGAAAAGCTCCTCATGCCCAATGAGCATCTTCTGTGGGCAGGCGGCAAGGATAATCTCAATCAGAAGAACGGCAGTGCAAAAGCAGGCGGCATAATGCTGCTGGTGTCCATTATCCTTATGTGTACTGTTGTAATGGCTGTTGTTGGCGTAATAATGCTTATTGTCAGCATAAGTATGATGTCGGGTTCTATGGCAGGACTTTACGGCATAACAGATCACAGGCTCATAATCTTAAACAGTTCAGGACAGACCTCTATCCCTCTTGAAAATATAACGAGGGTAAGCTCCACATCAGGCAGTAATGGCAAGGGCTATATAACAATGTATCTGACAAAGCCAATAAGGAGCAGTAGCAGCAGGAGCAATAACATCATTGGTATGTATAATATCAACGATGCGAAAAGAGTCGAAAGGATACTCAATGACGCTATCCACGGTGCTCTGATGAATAAATGATTTGCAGGCAGGTGTGAAGATGTTCGATGGGAAAGATAATGGATATGAATCATATAATGATAAGTTATCATCGGAATGTGAAGATGAAAGTATTAAAGCTGCGAAAGTGATCGGAGAATATTTAAATGAAAGCGAAAAGATAATCTGGGCAGGCGGTCAAAGCAGCAATAAAGAAATCGCAAAAAAATACGTCAGCAGATCACGATTAATAACGGCAGTAGCGATCATATTGATTTCAACTATCATATTGACAGTTTTTTCAGCGTTTTTTGTTATATCTGTCGGCGCAGGTGTACTTCTCATGATATTTAATCTTATTTTTTCAGAGGTACCTGTGAATGGTCAAAATGATGAGTTCATGGCTGTGACTGACAGAAGAGTTCTGGTTCTTATAAATGAATATTTCAGACAATTCGAGCTTACAAATATCAAAAGCACCGAGTATAGTGAAATAAGTCCGGGAGTTGGAAGAGTTACTCTGGAGCTTTTTGAATATCCGTTTTCTGATCCTAATTATGAACACGTCACACATATTTATGGAAGTGAAGAATACGAGAGAATTACCCCACCGCTCTCTTTTACTCTTGTATCGGTAAAAGATCCGAAAGCAGCAAAGGAAGCAATCGATGCTGCTGTATTGCGTGTACGAAAAAGGTAGTATGTGCTTTTACAGGCGGATAGGATATGTTTGCAAACAGTACATATACTGTATAAATAATAAAAGATGACATCGGGCAATGTCCGTTGACTGATATAATATAATAAAAGGAAGTAAGGAAAAATGGAAAAGATCTCAAATAACGAAAAATCGCAGGTGCTTATTGATGCCCTGCCCTATATACAGAAGTACAATAACAAGATACTTGTTATCAAGTACGGCGGAAACGCCATGACCAACAAGGACCTTAAAGACGCTGTAATGACAGATATCGTGCTCCTTTCACTGGTTGGCGTAAAGGTAGTTCTCGTACACGGCGGCGGTCCTGAGATAAGCGATATGCTTAAAAAGCTCAATATCGAGAGCCGTTTCGTTAACGGTCTGAGATACACCGATGATGCAACAGTTGACGTTGTAAAAATGGTGCTCTCGGGCAAGGTAAACAAGGAGCTTGTACAGCTTCTCGCTCAGCACAAGGGCAGCGCAGTTGGTCTTTGCGGTATCGACGGCGAGATGCTCATGGCTGAAAAGAAAAAGACTGACGACGGTCAGGATTTAGGTTGGGTAGGCGAGATAACCAAGGTGAACACAAAGCCTATCACAGACGCCTTAGCAAACGGAAATATCCCTGTTATCGCAACTGTTGCAACAGATGCAGAGGGTAATACATATAATATAAACGCAGATACAGCCGCAGCAAGAATAGCTGCCGAGCTTGGTGCGGAAAATCTCATACTTATGACAGATATCGCAGGACTTCTCCGCGATAAGGACGATCCGTCAACACTTATACCCGAGGTAAATGTCAGCGAAGTTCCTTTCCTCAAGAGACAGGGCATTATCTCAGGCGGTATGATACCTAAGATAGACTGCTGCGTTGAAGCTGTCAGACGCGGCGTAAAAAAGACCGTTATCATCGATGGAAGAGTTCCCCATTCTATCCTTATTGAGATACTCTCCAATGAGGGCATAGGTACTCAGTTCACTTGATAAGGTTTCTTCTCGTAAAATAATTTACTTGTATACAAAAAGTTTACTTATATTACTTGCAGAAAGATTGATTTTGACTGCCTTTCAGCGTTATAATAATAGTGTGTCTGAAAATTTATGAACTATGTCCAAGGCAGTCTGCACCAAGGAGGAAAAAATGAATACGATAGATAAATTTAATTCCCACGTTATGCAATCCTATGGACGTTACCCACTGGTAATGGAGAAGGGTAGCGGCAGACGCTGTAAGGACGAAAACGGCATGGAATACATTGATTTCGGAAGCGGTATAGGTACGAATTCACTGGGTTACTGCGATGAAAAGTGGGCTGACGCTGTATGCGCTCAGGTAAGGACTCTCCAGCACAGCTCAAACTATTACTATACGAAGGTTCAGGCTGATTTCGCAGATAAGCTCTGCGGCATATCAGGCTATAAGTCGGTATTTTTCTGCAACAGCGGCGCAGAGGCTAACGAGTGCGCAATAAAGGTGGCAAGAAAGTACAGCTTCGATAAATACGGCAAGGGCAGACATACTATCATCACCCTTGTGAATTCATTCCACGGCAGAACTATCGCAACACTTTCCGCTACAGGACAGGATGTTTTCCATAACTACTTCTTTCCGTTCGTTGAAGGTTTCGTAAATGTTACCGCAAATGATATTAGCGACCTCAAGGCAAAGCTTGAGGATAAAACTGTCTGCGCAGTTATGATGGAATATATTCAGGGCGAGGGCGGCGTAATGGCTCTTGATAAGGAATTCGTTGACGCGGTATATGAGCTTTGCGCACCCAAGGATATTCTTGTTATTGCTGATGAGGTACAGACAGGCGTAGGACGTACAGGAAAGTTTCTTGCAGGCGATCACTACGGCAAAAAGGCTGATATCACAACTCTTGCAAAGGGTATCGCAGGCGGCGTACCTATGGGAGCTTGTCTCGTTAACGAAAAGTGCAGCGGAGTCCTGACAGCAGGTACTCACGGCTCAACTTTCGGCGGCAATCCGATTGCCTGCGCAGGCGGTCTTGCAGTCCTTGACAGGATAGAGAGCAAGGGCTTCCTCGATGAAGTGACCGAAAAGGGTAACATTATAAGAGAAGAATTGAAGAAATGCAGCGAAGTTACAGCACTCAGCGGTCTTGGTCTCATGGTAGGCATCTCTCTGAAGAGCAAAGATGCCCATGACGTTGCGCAGAAGGCTCTTGAAAAAGGACTTCTCGTGCTCACAGCCAAGGAAAAGGTAAGACTTCTTCCTCCGCTTACAATATCTTACGATGAGCTGAAGGACGGATTGAAAATTCTGATAGAGATACTGGAGGAATGATTATGGAGTTGCAGGTAGTTGGCACCGGTACTAAATATACCGTTGAAGATAAAAAAGGAAAGCTTCTCTATACTATTAAGAAGAAAAGCTTCAGTTCACGCTATAATCTAATGGATACGAGCAATTACAACTTATATACACTCGTTCAGACAGGCGACGCAAAGCGACCAACTTTTACCATAATCCTGAATGATAATGTTTTTATGACAATGGAGTGTACCTCTTTGTTCCTTGACCCTACTCTGAAAATAAAAAACAAGCAGATGCGTTTTGAGGTTGCGAGCAAGGACAGAAAGAATTTCAAGATAATACTTGACGGGAAAGAGGTAGGAGAGATCCAGACTCTAATGGGAGTAACAGGAGAGCTCCAGTATCATATAAATATTGAAAATACTGCATTTGATGACTATATACCGTTGTTTGCGGTTGCTATAGACAAAGCGTTCGGTGAAATGAACAAGTCATGATGAAAATGGAAAGGATAGAAATATGAAACATTTACTTAAAATGCTTGATCTCAGCACAGAGGAGATCATCGAAATACTTAACCTTGCTGACCAGCTCAAGTACGAGCTCAAGCACGGTATCCCGCACCCACACCTCAAGGGCAAGACTCTTGGCATGATATTCCAGAAGGCTTCAACACGTACAAGAGTATCATTTGAGACAGGTATGTATCAGCTCGGCGGCTATCCGCTGTTCCTCTCATCAAACGATCTCCAGATCGGACGCGGTGAGCCTGTACAGGATACAGCAAGAGTTCTCTCACGATACCTTGACGGTATTATGATCCGTACATTTGAGCAGAAAGAAGTTGAGGATCTTGCACAGTACGGTTCTATCCCGATAATCAACGGTCTTACAGACTTCTGTCACCCTTGTCAGGTACTTGCCGATCTTATGACTATCCGCGAGTTCAAGGGCAGCTTTGACGGACTTAAAATGTGCTTTATCGGTGACGGAAACAACATGGCAAACTCACTTATCGTTGGCTGCTTAAAGGTAGGTATGAGCGTGTCTATCGCTTGCCCTGACGATTACCAGCCGCCAAAGGAGATAATCGACTTTGCAAAGACATACGGCGAAAAGTTCGAGATGACAAATTCACCTATGCAGGCTGCAAAGGATTCAGACGTACTTATCACTGATGTATGGGCTTCTATGGGTCAGGAAGGCGAAGCTGAGAAGCGCAAGAAGGCTTTCGCAGGCTATCAGATAAACGATGAGCTTATGGCTCAGGCAAATACAGATGCAATGGTTCTCCACTGTCTCCCTGCACACCGTGAGGAAGAGATCACAGAGAAGGTATTCGAGTCTCACGCAAACGAGATATTCGAGGAAGCTGAGAACCGTCTCCACGCTCAGAAGGCAGTAATGGTAAAACTCATGGCTCAGTAAGCCGTTAGCCTTTAGCCATTAGCCATGTAGGGGGCGACGTTTTCGACGTCCCACATGATAAAATACATAACGCATGGGCGGATATTATCCGCTTATGAAAAGCAATTGTAAAATAAAGCGGACAGTTGGGGAACTGTCCGCTTTTTAAAAAATGATATAGGAGATAAAAATTATGAAAAAGATCAAAATATCATATGTACCATATAAGGTATATATCCTACCTGTTTTAATATGGGTGACTATCGCAGGCGTCGGTGCAGCACTTTATGGCGAGCCTGGAGTGTATGTGACGGGACTTATAGGAATAATCGCGTTTTTATATTTTTGTACCCGCAGAACTGTAGTAGAGTATGGCGACGGAAATATCATAAGATGCAGATGTTCCTATTACAAATGGAAGATAGACCTTGAAAAAATAGATACATTCGTATATACTATAAGCGAACACATTACAAGAGGCGGCCCGAGATATTCTATGGATATAAGATTCAACCACGACCAAAAGGGCGTGGAAGACTATTACAAGCTCAGCACAATACTATTAGGAAAAGAATTGGATAAAATGATACGCAACAGCTCCGATAAGCTTGATTTAATGCAGCTTTATAAGTATGCTGAGAGCTTGTATCCCGAAAAAGCAAAAGGATATACAAAGGAAGCAGGCATAAACGACTGAGCATATGAGGTGAAGCATGAAATACATAATCTGGGCAGGCATAGGAATTATTATCGCCATAGCAGGACTTATCTATCTGGGAAAGCTGCTTCTGCTGAAAAAGAACGGTATCGAGACCGAAGCGGAAGTTGTCTCGGTGCGCGAGAAACGGCAGAACTACTACGTACACAAGATGCGCTACGGCAGCGGCGATAAGGTCTATGAGTTTGAGGATAAGGCAGGCTTTTCCGAGCCGTTCAAGATAGGCTCGAAGCATACAATAATCTACGATCCGAAAAATCCGCAGAATTTCGACTTCGCCGAGCAGATAAAAAAGAACCTGATAATAATAGGCGCACTTGTAGTAATGGCGGTGCTTTTTGTAGTCAGATGGTGGTGGCTTGGCAAGCTTGGAACGTGATTGTAAAATATGACCAAAATATGAAGAAAAAGCTTCATATTCTTTTAGTTGACAATTGGCTGTAAACCTGCTATAATAAATAAGTCGCCGCGAGGGAAAGACGCTGAAGAGTAAGACTGCTGGGGCAGCATTAGAGGGGTAAAGACGGAGCGGAGATGAAAAACAAATCACAAAAATTTCCGAAAAGGTA
>JAEEGJ010007540.1_pt1 | contig 31087 bp, 21 predicted proteins | sample 8958761 | NCBI WGS metagenome assembly JAEEGJ01 (sample SAMN16246546, study PRJNA631951) | gut metagenome | biome: gut microbiome; feature: rumen; material: RS-attached | host: Bos | place: Iran: Karaj | collected 2018-10
TATCATGTCCGGCGGCCATGGCGGAGAGGCAATACCCGTTCCCATCCCGAACACGGAAGTCAAGCTCTCCTGCGCCGATGATAGTGCCTTCGCGGCGCGAAAGTAGGTGGCTGCCGGGCTTTTTTTTTCTTCTAGTCTTTTTTGTGGGGGAAGGCCTTTCGCTTTCCGCGTCTTCCGTCTTCGTCAGCCACCTGCGGCGCCGCTTGCCGGCAAGCGGCGAGCCCGGTTTTATGGACGGGCCTAAAAAGCGCCTGCGCGCTTTTCTTCACGGCCCCTCCATTTTGGGCAGGCTGCCGGGCTTTTTTTTATTTAAAGGCTTGGAATGGTCTGAGGCCGAACTATTTTTGCAAGCCCATGTGGCGCCGCGCCGCCTTTCGGACTTGCGAAGCCTTTTCGTCTTTAGCCGGTTAATTCCTGTCTTTCCTCCCGTTGGCGCGTAAGTAGGTAGGGAGCGGCGGCCTTGGCCGCAAAAACGCGACGGTCGTCGCGTTTTTAGCGAGTCTCCGAGCGGCTGGGCCGCGAAGGCGGAGGCTGCCGGTCTTTTTTTTTTCTTCTAGTCTTTTTTGTGGGGGAAGGCCTTTGCGTTAATGTTGATTTTTTTTGCCATCCGTGCAGGTCGGTTCGGAACTATATGGCTGGAAAATGTTTTTGGCTTGGATTGCGTTTCCGGCCCGGCAGCCACCTGCGGCGTCGCGACACAGTCGCTCCGAGCCCGTTTTAATCGATGAGCCTAAAAAACGCTGGCGCGTTTTTCTTGACGGCTCTTCGATTGTGGGCAGGCTGCCGGGCTTTTTTTTTAAATATTGAACTTGCAAGCATTTGCCTTTTGCGCTATGTTCTTATTGCTATGAATAAAAAAGTGTGTCTTATGAGAAATCTCTTTTGCGCGGCGGCGTTTTTTGGAATGATGGCTGTCGCGGCCCAAGAAGTTGTTCCTCCATCTTCTCCATATAAAGAAACAGAGATTGCGTCAATAAAAGGGACCGTTTTTCAATACGCGACTTTTGGCTCTTGGCCGCAGACTGTAAAGGACGAGACTGTTATAGTGGACGAAAATAAATCCGTTGAGGTTGGAGCGTTTGTTTATTGTCTTGGAAACGACGGCGAATGGTACGCAAAAGTATTAGAGAATTCTTGGGACAATGAATACAAATATAGCGACGGTTCTTTTGTGGGGCAAGACGGCAAGACTTTTAGATGGTTTAAGGTTGAGCCGATTAAATGGCGAGTTCTTTTTGTTGAAGAGGACGGAACCAAGCTTTTGCTTTCTGAAAATGTTTTGATTAACGGCCGCTATTATGATACGGGAAACGCGGACCGCGAGACTGTGTTGCCCAACAATTACAAAGAAAGCCGAGTCCGCGCTTTTTTGAACGGCCTTTCTTACAATAAGAGCGGAGAGGTTTGCAATGAATTTGACGGCAAAGGTTTTTTGCAAACGGCTTTTTCTTTGGCGGAGCGGGAAGCGATTCAGACTACAAATGTTGACAATAGCGTGGAAAGCGCTTTGCCGGACAATTACGTTTACTTGCTGGAATCCAGAAAAGCTAAGTTTTGGAACAACGGCGTGAACAAAAATGTTTGCGACAACACAGACGACAAAGTTTTTTTGTTGAGCGAAAGAGAAGCGACTGCAAGCGAATACGGCTTTGAGATGTACAACATTTTTGGCGCGGGCAACAGCAGAATCAAAATGTCAACAGACTTTGCAAAGGCTAGCGGAGTTTATGTTGACGGAACTTTTGGTTCTTGGTGGTGGCTGCGTTCCCCGGAAGACAGCTACGAAAATTACGCGCGAATCATAAACTTTGACGGCAACGCCCATTATAGCGGAAACGGCCGCAACGGCTACGGCGGAATTGTTCCCGCATTGCGCGTAAAATAAGGCGCGTTTTGCGTCGCGCGTTTTTAGCCGCGCGCGGCTTGTTCGCTCTTGAAAAAAATTAGAAATGCCTATATAATAGTATTATTATTTTTTTGCGGCAGCGCGCCGTTAATGCGCGCGAAAGCAGGGTGGGGAAAATAAATGGCAGCTCAAAAAGGAAAGGCTTCGGCAAAAGCGCCGGCCAAAAAAGTCTCTAAAACTTCATCAGTAAAAAAAGCTCCGGCTAAAAAGGCGCCGGCTAAAAGCGCTTCAAAAGCTCCGGCAAAATCCGTTCCCGCAAAGAGCGCGGCTAAGAGTTCCGCTCCCGCAAAAGCGGCTGCCGCAAAGAGCGTTCCTGCAAAAGCGGCGGCAGCTCCCGTGACAAAAGCCCCAAAAAATTATGACGAAAGCCAAATCAAACACCTTGACGCGCTTGAGCACATCCGCCTTAGAAGCGGAATGTACATCGGCCGCTTGGGCGACGGTTCCAACCAAAACGACGGCATTTACGTTTTGCTAAAAGAAGTCATCGACAACTCGATTGACGAATTTATCATGGGCTACGGAAAGAAAATCGACATCGCCGTAAAGGACAACCGCGTTAAGGTTCGCGACTACGGACGCGGCATTCCGCTTGGAAAAGTCGTTGACTGTGTTAGCGAAATCAACACCGGCGCCAAGTACAACGACGACGTCTTCCAGTTTTCAGTCGGAATGAACGGCGTAGGCACCAAGGCTGTCAACGCGCTTTCAAGCTATTTTAGAGTTGTGTCCGTCCGCGACGGCGAATGCGCCGAAGCTATTTTTGAAAAGGGAAAGTTGGTAAAAGAGCGCAAGGGCCGCTTAAAGGAAAAGCAAGCCAACGGAACTTTCTTTGAGTTCGTTCCTGACGAAGAAATTTTCGGCAAGTATACGTTCAACATGGAATTTGTCGAAAAGCGAATTTGGAACTACGCCTACTTGAACGAAGGCTTGACTTTGCGTCTTAACGGACAAGAGTTTAAAAGCAACAACGGCTTGTTCGACCTTTTGAACAAAGAAATAGAAGACACTTGCTTGTATCCGATCGGAAGCTATGTTGGCCAGCGCATTCGCTTTGCCTTTACCCACACAAACGGCTACGGCGAAAACCACTTTAGCTTTGTGAACGGCCAGTACACAGCCGACGGCGGAACGCACCTTAACGCATTTAAGGAAGGCTTTGTAAAAGGCATCAACGATTTTTACCAGGAATCCTTTAAGGCCGAAGACGTTCGCGAAGGAATGGCCAGCGCCGTTTTGGTAAAGGTTAAGGATCCGGTTTTTGAAAGCCAAACAAAGAACAAGCTGGGCAACACCGACATCCGCCAATGGATTGTCGAAGAAGTAAAGGCCGGCCTTATCAACTGGCTGCACCACAATCCGCAGGCCGCCGACAAAATCAAAGAGAAAATTCAAACAAACGAAAAGCTTCGCACAGAACTTAGCGCGGTAAAGACAAAGGCCAAGGAAGCGGCCAAAAAAATCAGCATCCGCATTCCAAAGCTAAAGGACTGCAAGTTCCATGTAAGCGACGGAGCCAAGGGCGAAAACTCGATGATATTCATCACCGAGGGAGACTCAGCGAGCGGCACGATGACGCACTCGCGCGACGCAAGCTACCAGGCGATTTTCTCCCTGCGCGGAAAGCCGGAGAACATGTACGGCAAAAAACAGAGCGACATCTACAAGAACGACGAGCTTTATCAGTTGATGATGGCGCTTGGAATTGAAACCGACGTTTCAAACCTTAAGTACGGAAAAATCGTAATCGCGACCGATGCCGATAACGACGGCTACCACATTCGCAATTTGGTCATGACGTTCTTCTTGGGCTACTTTGAAGAGTTGGTCACAAGCGGCCGCGTCTTTATTTTGGAAACTCCTCTTTTCCGCGTGCGCAATAAAAAAGAAAACATTTACTGTTATTCCGAAGACGAGCGCGACAAGGCCCAGGCCAAGCTTGGAAAGAGCGCGGAGACCAGCCGCTTTAAAGGCTTGGGAGAAATCAACCCGACCGAATTCCGCCAGTTCATCGAGCCGGAGACTATGCATCTTACGCCGGTGGAAATCAGCCAGCTTAAGTTGGTTCCAAAGCTTTTGGGCTTTTACATGGGCAAAAACACGCCGGAACGCCGCGAATTTATAGAAAAACACTTGCTTTCTAACGCCGACATCGACGCTTAATCCGCTTGTGTTGTTGCAATAGAGAGCGAAATGCGCTACAATGCAAACGAGGTAATTTAAAATGAAAAAACTTTTGTTTGTATTAATCGCAATTAGCTCATTGTTCAGCTTTTCTTGCGGAAAGAAAGAAACAGTTATAAAGATGGGAACAAACGCCGCGTTCCCTCCGTTTGAATGGGTCGAAGGAAAAGAAGTTGTAGGCTTTGACGTTACGCTCAGCAACCTTATCGCCAACGACTATGGCAAGACTCTCAAAGTCGTTGACATGAGCTTTGACGGCCTTATCGCCGCCCTTCAGGCCGGTTCGGTTGATTTTATCGCTTCTGGCATGACGGCGACTGACGAACGCAGAAAGAGCGTTGACTTTTCGGATCCCTATTATTCTTCAAAGCAGACAATCATCGTGCGCGTAAGCAACAAGAGCGTTTCTTCTGTCGCCGATTTGAAGGGAATGGTAATCGGAGTTCAGGCCGCCACAACCGGCGAAATCTACGCCACTGAAGAAATTGACGGAGCCAACGTCAAGTCTTTTAGAACTGTAATCGACGCGGCCTTGGCCCTTAAGAACAGCGCGATTGAGGCGATTATCATCGACGAGCTTCCCGCAAAGGAAATCGTAAAGAGCAATCCCGAACTTAAGATTGTAGACGACGATTTCTTTACCGATGAATACGCCATCGCCGTAAAGAAGGGAAACACAGAGCTTTTGAACTCTATCAACAATACAATCAGAACAATCAAGGCCAACGGCATTTATCAAAAAATGTTGGAAGCCTATATGCCTTTGGACGGCGACGTTAAGATTGTTACGCCCGAAGAATTGTAATTGACTTTATGTTCCAAACTTTTTACGACGTGATGATAAGCCATGGCCGCTGGATGTTGATTCCGGAGGGCCTTGGAACCACTTTGCTTATAGCTTTTTGCGCCATTTTGATCGGTTCCGTTTTGGGCTGCGTTTTTGCCATCTTTAAGATTTCAGAAAGCAAGGCCCTTAAGCTTATTGCCGAAACTTACACTACGGTCATTCGCGGAGTCCCGATGGCGACACAGTTGATGATTTTCTACTTTGTCGTCTTTTCTCCAATTGGCTTGAGCAACGCGGTTTTGGTTGCGATTATAGCCTTTGGAATAAATTCCGGCGCTTATTGCACCGAAATTTTCAGGGCGGGAATTCAAGGCGTTGACCGCGGGCAAATGGAGGCGGGCCGTTCCCTTGGCCTGTCATGGTCGCAAACTTTGGTAAAGATTATTTTGCCGCAAGCCTTTAAGACAGTCCTTCCTACATACACAAGCGAATTTATCACGCTGATCAAGGAAACGTCGGTGGCCAGCTTTATCGCCGTCGTCGATTTGCAAAAGACTTGCGACAATATCCGCAACGCAACCTACAACGCGTGGATTCCCTTGCTTTCTTGCGCCTTGATTTACTTGTGCCTTACGGTTGGACTTACAAAGCTTTTCGCTTTCTGCGAGCGAAGGATGGCCAGAAGTGATAGAAGTAAATAACCTTAGCATTTCTTTTGGCAACCTGAACATCCTTAAGGGCATATCCACAAAAATAGAAAAGGGCGAAAAAGTCGTAATCATCGGCCCCAGCGGTTCCGGCAAGTCCACTTTTTTGCGCTGCCTTAACCGTTTGGAAACGCCCGCCGCCGGCTCCTCCATCATCTTTGAAGGCCAGAGCGTTACGGACAAAAACGCAGACTTAAACAAAATCCGCCAAAAGATGAACATGGTTTTTCAGCACTTTAACCTTTTTCCGCATTTGACGATTTTGCAAAACATAACTTTGGCTCCCCTTACGCTTAAAATCCAGACTAAGGAGGAGGCGGAAAAAATCGCGATGGACTTGCTGGAACGAATCGGATTGGCCGACAAGGCGCATGTTTATCCGGATTCCCTTAGCGGCGGACAAAAGCAAAGAATCGCGATCGTTCGCTCTTTGGCGATGAAGCCCGACGTGATTTTGTTTGACGAGCCTACAAGCGCCTTGGACCCGGAAATGGTCGGCGAAGTTTTGCAGCTTATGAAGGACTTGGCCAAGCAGGGAATGACAATGATTGTAGTCACCCACGAGATGGGCTTTGCGCGCGAGGTCGCCAACCGCGTTCTTTTTATGGACGACGGCGTTATCGAGGAAGAGGGAACTCCCAGCCAAATCTTTGACAATCCGCAAAGCCCACGCTTAAAGCAATTTCTAAACGCCGTTTTGTAGGGCAAGAATTTTTCCCCTTTGCGCAAAAAACTAAAGACAAAAAAAGTTTTTTCTGCTATAATCATGTTAGGGTGGAAATAAAATGGCATTCATAAAAAATCTCTTTGACAAAAACTTTATCGAGTACGCAAGTTATGTAATTCGCGACCGAGCGATTCCCGACTTGGAAGACGGATTAAAGCCGGTTCAGCGCCGCATCATGCACACGCTTTTTAAGATGGACGACGGCCGCTTCCAAAAAGTGGCCAACGTTGTGGGCGAATGCATGAAGTACCATCCCCACGGAGACGCTTCGATAGGCGGCGCGCTTGTCGTTTTGGCCAACAAGGGCATCTTTATCGAAAAGCAGGGAAACTTTGGAAACATGTTCACCGGCGACGGCGCTTCCGCTCCCCGTTACATTGAATGCCGCGTTCACCCATTGGCAAAAGAATTTTTGGTGACAAACCCTCACGTGACCCATTACATACCAAACTACGACGGCCGTTCTTCCGAGCCGGAAGTTTACCGCGCCAAAATTCCGGTCGCCTTGATCATCGGAGCGGAAGGAATCGCCGTAGGAATGAGCACAAAGATTTTGCCCTACAACCTTAAGGAAGTAATCCAGGCCGAAATCAAGGCGCTTAAGGGACAGAGCTTTGAGCTTTACCCTGACGTTCCGACCGGCGGCTTGATCGACGTTTCAAACTACAACGACGGAAACGGAAAAATCGTGTCGCGCGCCAAGTTCGACATGAGCGACGACAAAAAAATCGTAATCACAGAGCTTCCGCTTGACACGACAAGCGACGCTCTCCTTAACTCAATCGAAAACGCCTACCGCGCCGGCCGAATCAAGATCGGCGCGATCGACGACTTTACGACCGACCACTGCCAGATAGAAATAAAGCTGCCGCGCGGCGTTTACGCAAAGGACGTTGAAAAAGCGCTTTACGCTTACACTGACTGCGAAAAGTCAATCTCTTGCCAAATGCTTGTAATCAAGGACAACATGCCTGTCGTTATGACGGCCACCGAGATCATCAAGTACTACGCCAAAAAACTTGTGGCAATCGTAAAGGACGAGTTGGAGTACGAGCGCGGCCAGTTGATGGAAGAGCTGCACCAAAGAACTTTGGAGCGCATCTTTATCGAAGAGCGCATTTACAAAAAGATCGAGCAAATGAAAACCGCCGAGGGCGTCAACAAGGCTGTTATCGACGGCTTTAAGCCCTTTAAGAAAGAGTTGCTCCGCGACATCACGCAAGAAGACGTTGACCGCTTGCTTAAAATTCCAATCCGCCGCATCTCGCTTTTTGACATCAACAAAAACCGCGACGAGGTTGCCGCGATCAACGGCCGCCTTAAGGAAATCGCCCGCCGCCTCAAGCATTTGACGGACTGCGCTGTTGAATACCTTAGCGGAATGTTGGACAAGTTCAAGCCGGAGGAGTTGGAGCGCCACACACAAATCGCCAAGTTCAGCGCCGTTGACGTCAAGACGGTCGCGACCCGCGACACGCCCTTGCGCTACGACGACAAAGGCTATATCGGAATCGGAGTTTCGGGCGGAACGGAAGTCTTGCGCGTAACTCCTTACGACAGAATTTTTGTAATGCGAAAGAGCGGCATTTACACGGTTTGCGACGTTCCGCAAAAACTCTTTGTTGACGCGGGAATGGTTTACGTAAACTACGCCGAAAAAGAAATCATCAACGACGTTTTGTTCACCGCGATTTACCGCGATCCAAAAACAAAGCAGGCTTACGTAAAGCGCTGCCGCGTTCCCAGCTGGATTATGAACCGCGACTACTTTATCGCGCCTGATGGAATGGAAGTGCTGCACGTTGACACAAGAAAGAACTTTAAGTTTACCCTTCATTACGCAAAGAAGGCCCGCGCCAAAGTTTTAAAAGAAGCTTTTAAGACCAACGATTACATCGAACGCGGCCTTAAGGCGCAGGGCTTTAAGCTTTCTACAAAAGAAGTTGAAAGCGTGGAAGTTGAATGAAGACTCTAGAGCTTGCCAAGAATTTTTCTGCCTCGTCTCGCTTTGCCGTTCCGCGCGCTGTTTTTATCTTAATGATATACTGCTTTTTTTGCGCGTTCCTTTCTTCCGCGATGACGGGCTTGGCCATAACGGTGTCTTCTTTCTTTTTGAGATACCAGGGCGCGTCGTCGTTTTCGATTTTGGTCTTTCTTTTGATTGAGCTTTTGTCCTTGGCCTTGATCTTTATTTTGCACTACGGATTGTTTTTGTGCAACTTGCGCTTTGTAAGGAACCAGCCGGTGGCCCTAAACTTTTTGTTCGCCGGATTAAGGCAAAGAAGGGCAAGAAGAGGAGCGGCCTTTTTTATCTTTCCGTTGATTTTGTGCATGGCGGTTTTTGCGGTTGTCACAAGCCAAGTTGAGTTCTTTTCTTTGCCGATGTTCCAAACGCCGGAACAATTCATGGATTTTATAAAGAACGATCCTGACAGCTTTAGGAAACTGTTGCGCTGCTATGTTATGTTCTTGGCTTTGCTTTTTATTGTTTTCTTTCCTTTTACTTTTGTTTGGTCTTTTGTTTACGACAACACAAAGCAAAACTTCTTAAAGTCCCTTGCGCAAGGATTGAAGTTTTTTGCAAAGAACGTCTTTGGCTTTTTGGCCTTTGAATTTGTTTGTCATTTTAGAAAGGCCTTTTTTATTTTGGCGTTCAATGTTTTGCACGCCTTTATTTACAAAAAATACCAGTCCAGCTCCAACATTTATTCTTTGGGCTCATTGATAAGTTTTGCTTCGTTCGCGCTGACATTTTACACGGCCGCTTCGGTAATCCTTTCAATTCAATTTTATTACGACAAATTAAATGAAGATACTAACAAAGCAAGTTCAAACTGAGATTGTCGTAAAAGGCTCAAGATTTTTGGCAGAGGCCATCCCTTGCCAAAAGCAAGACCAAGCCCGCGCTATTTTAAAAGCCCAAAAAGAAAAGTACAATGACGCGACGCACGTTGTCCACGCCTTTGTGTTGGGAAAGTCGGGCGAAGTCATGGGGATGAGCGACGACGGAGAGCCGGGCGGAACGGCCGGCCGGCCGGTTCTTGACGCGTTAAAGGGAAGCGGCGCCACTGACTTTATGCTAACAGTGACTAGATGGTTTGGAGGAACGCTATTGGGAACCGGCGGCCTTGTAAAGGCCTACGGCGGAGCGGCCAAGCAATTGCTGCAAGCATGCCAGGAAACAGGCGCGCTTGAGGAATACGTTCCCAAAAAAGAATTATCTTTTGAGTGCGATTACGCTTTGTACAAAAACATAAAGCGGGCCTTTGAAGAATTTTCGCTTTATGACCTTAAAGAAGATTTTGCCGACAAAGTTAGGGCAAGCGCGAAAGTTCCGCAAGACCAATACGACGCCCTTGCCGTCCGCCTTAAAGATTTGTCAAAAGGAGCGATTTCTCTATGAGCAAATTTAGAAACCAACACATGAAAATCTCTTGGGAAGCGCTTGCGGGAAAAGGAACGGACCTGCCCGCCACAAACGCAAGCTTGCCTGAAAAATCCGCGCTTGTCGGAAGAATCGGCCTTATGATGCTTAGCGTCGGAGCGGGAGCCTTTCGCGTTAGAGCCGCGATGAACAAGGCCAGCCGCGCGATGGGAATCGTTTGCGCGGCAGACATCGGGCTTGTTTCAATAGAATACACTTGCTTTTGCGGAAGCGAAAGTTTTTCAAACGCGATTTCGCTAAGCAGAACCGGCGTCAACACCGACCGCCTTAACCACTTGCGCGCTTTTGTTGACGAGTTTGAGCGAATGTCCGACTGCGTTTCGATTCAGGGCGCGTTCAAGGCCTTGGACGAAATAGAAAATTCCGTTCCCCATTACTCGGCTCCACTCCTAGGACTGGCGGCGGCGGCGGCTTGCGCGGCCTTTACTTTTTTGCTTGGCGGCGGAATTGTCGAAATGACCTGCGCTTTTTTTGGCGCGGGAATCGGAAACTTTGTCCGAAAAAAGCTTCTTGACCGCCACATAACTCTTTTTGCCAACGTTGCCCTTGGAGTCGCCGCCGCCTGCATGGTTTACATCGGCCTTGAAAAATTGGCGGAAGCGCTTTTTGGCGTTTCTCACAGCCACCAGGCCGGATACATTTGCGCGATGCTTTTTGTGATCCCTGGCTTTCCTATGATTACCGGCGGCCTTGACTTGGCCAAGCTGGATTTGCGAAGCGGCGCCGAGCGAATTATGTACGCGCTTTTGATTGTCTTTGTGGCCACGATTACCGGCTGGCTTTGCGCCTACGCCTTTGACTTTTGGCCCGCCCAATTCGCTCCGCTGGAACTTTCGACCGCGCTAAAAATCGCCTTGCGCTTGGCGGCAAGCTTTTGCGGCGTTTTTGGCTTTTCGATTATGTTCAACAGCTCGCCGAGAATGGCGGCAGCCGCCGGCCTTATCGGAATGGCCGCCAACGTTTTGCGCCTTGAGCTTTTGGATTATACAAAGATTCCCTTTGCGGTGGCGGCTTTTTTGGCGGCCTTGTTGGCCGGCCTTTTGGCTTCGGCGACCAAAAGAGTCACGGGCTACCCGCGGCTTACGATTACGGTTCCTTCTATCGTTATAATGGTTCCCGGCCTTTTTATGTACCGGGGAATCTACTTTTTGGCGCTGGAAAACGTTTCCGAAGGCTCATTGTGGCTTCTAAAGGCCGCGCTTACCGTGGCCGCGCTTTCGCTGGGCTTGATAGCAGCCCGCGTCCTTACCGACACTAATTTTAGGCACAACAGCTAGAGGGGCGGAAAGGCCGGGCGTGGCGGCCCTTTAGGCCTTGCAAAGCCTTTAGGGCCGCCCGCCGCAGTTAAGGTCTTGAATAAAATCATTGGTCTCTATATAATATTCGCACTATTCTAAAACTTTTCGAGGTTTAATTATGGTTCTTTTTGGAGGACTTCTTTCAATCAAAGCAATCGTATTCCTTACATTCAGCGTGTTCGCAATCGCCGCTGTAGGTTACTTGCTTGGCCGCATTACAATCAACGGCGTTTCATTGGGAACGGCGGGCGTTTTCATCATCGCCCTTTTGTTCGGAGCCTTTTTTTACACACCGCTTGGAAACCAGCTTGTTGTCAAGGTTACAAGCTCTAACCTGAACGAAGTCTTGCACGCAAGCTACGTTTCGGGCGCGCTTAAAATCGTCGAGAACATCGGCCTTGTGCTTTTTGTAACTAGCGTAGGCTTTATCGCCGGCCCCAGCTTCTTTGGCGACCTAAAGAAAAACTTTAAGTCTTACATTCTTTTGGGCTTGCTTATCATCGCTGTCGGCGGCATCGCTTGCGCCGCTTGCTGCGTTTTTGACATTAAGGCTTTTGGCCGCTCTAAGGAAGAGGTCGGAGCCATGTTGGTAGGCTTGCTTTCCGGCTCGCTCACTTCAACTCCGGCGTTCTCAGCCGCAAAGGCGACGGTCATCGATTCGGCAAACTTTACCGCCGACCAGCTTGAGTCAATCGTAGCCGTAGGACACGGAATCGCCTACTTGTTCGGCGTTATCGGAGTCGTTCTCTTTGTGCAGCTCGTTCCCAAATTTGTCGGAGCCGACATGGACAAAGAGCGCGCAAAGCTTTCTGAGTCCGCTCCCGAAGCTCCCAAAAAGTTGAACGGAAGCGAAATGGAATTGGACGTTTTTGGCTTTTGCATTTTCTCCATCGTCGCCCTTTTGGGAATCTTTATCGGATCGTTCAAGTTTGGAAATTTCTCTCTTACAACGACAGGCGGCTGCTTGATTTTGGCCTTGGTGTTCGGCCACTTCCAAAAAATCGGAAACGTGTCGGTAACTCCGCACGAGTCAACTCTCAAAGTTTTCCGCGAGCTTGGCCTTATGTTCTTCTTGATGGGAGCGGGCGTTGCCGGCGGAGCCAGTTTTGTGCGCTACTTTGAATGGGTATACTTTATCTACGGAATCATCATGACGCTTGTTCCGATGATCGCGGGCTTCTTCTTTGCCAAGTTCGTCCTTAAGTTGAATCTTTTGAACAACCTTGGATCGATCTGCGGCGGCATGACGTCAACACCGGCCTTGGGAACTTTGATTTCTACAGCCGGAACGGAAAAAGTTGCCGGCGCCTACGCTTCAACTTATCCGATCGCGCTTGTTGCGGTTGTAGTTGTTTCGCAGGTTTTGATCATCATCTTTAGATAATCAGTTTGGAAATATGGGCGGGGGTCTCTGCAAAAAGCTTGGCTCCCGCTTTTTCCAATTCTTCTTTGGAGCCGTAGCCGTAAAGGACTCCGATTGAGTCTATGCCGGCTCCCTCGGCTCCTTCAATGTCAAACTTGCGGTCGCCAATCATGACCGCATTTTTTTTGTCCAACGCGGCCAACGACAAGGCCCTTTCTATCAGAACAGTTTTGCTTGGCGTATGCATCTCGCGGCCGGGACCGACGATCGCGTCAAAGAAGGGCTTTAGGCCGACATGCTCCACGACACGCTCCGCCATGTCCTGCGGCTTTGAAGTTACGACCATAAGCCTTGAGCCCGCGTCCTTAAGGGCCGCAAGCGCGTCAGGGATTCCGTCGTAGACCGGAGCGTTCTTGAAATTTTCGGCCTCGTAGACTTCGCGGTAAAGGCGAACCGCTTCTTCGCCGTCGGCTCCGTTCAGTCCGTAAAACTCAGAAAATGAAACGTAAAGGGGAGGGCCGATAAAGCGCTTGAGCTTTTTTTGGTCCGCCTCGTAAATGCCGAATTTTTCAAGCGCGTATTTCGCCGAAGCCAAAATCCCAAACTCCGACTGCGTCAACGTTCCGTCCAAGTCAAACAATGCCAATTTGTACATGCAATGATTATATCGAATTAACTTGACAATGAAAACAGTCCAAAAAAAGCGTCTCCCAGTCGCGTTCGCCATAGCGAAACCGCTCGATATCGTCGCTACACGCTGTTTACGCCTTGAAACTATTTACGATGCCGCTATCGCGGCATGCGCAAACAGAGTGTTTTCGCATGGCGACCGCTCCTTCGCGCCGCTTTTTTTGGACTGTTTGATTGTGAAGTGTAGCTGTTATCCGCCGCGCGTTGCGCGTCGGGCTCTGCAAGGAAATTATTAACTTTGCCGCTCACGCGGCATTCGGGTCGTTGGAGTACCCGCAAGGCGAGCAGTGCGGAGCCTTGCGCGGGAGCGTTTCGCAAAGCGACAACGCGACCTGTGAAAATGAATGACAATGAAAACAGCAAAAAAAAACTCCGCCGTGAGGCGGAGTTTTTAATCGGTCAGCCTAATTTAGCAGTTCTCTGAGAAGTATTTAATGGTGCGGACCATCTGTGAAGTGTAGCTGTTTTCATTGTCATACCATGAAACAACCTGAACCTCGAACAAGCCGTCGGCGATCTTTGTTACCATTGTCTGAGTGGCGTCAAAGAGTGAGCCGAACTTCATTCCGATTACGTCAGAAGAAACGATTTCGTCTTCGTTGTATCCGAATGTTTCGGGATCAGAGGCCTTCTTCATGGCGGCGTTGATGGCTTCCTTTGTTACGTCGTTGCCTTTGACAACGGCTGTAAGGATTGTTGTAGATCCTGTCGGAACCGGAACGCGCTGGGCAGATCCGATGAGCTTTCCGTTCAACTCAGGAATTACAAGACCGATGGCCTTGGCGGCTCCTGTTGAGTTGGGAACGATGTTCTGAGCGCCGGCGCGTGAGCGGCGGAGGTCGCCCTTGCGCTGCGGTCCGTCAAGAATCATCTGGTCGCCAGTGTAGGCGTGGATTGTAGACATGATTCCAGACTGGATCGGGAAAGCGTCGTTAAGAGCTTTGGCCATCGGGGCCAAGCAGTTTGTTGTGCAAGAAGCGGCAGAGATGATGTTGTCTCCCTTCTTGAGTGACTTGTGGTTTACGTTGTAAACGATTGTGGGGAGGTCGTTTCCGGCAGGAGCTGAAATTACAACCTTCTTGGCGCCGGCTGTGATGTGGGCCTGGCTCTTTTCCTTAGAAACGTAGAAACCTGTGCATTCAAGAACTACGTCTACGCCAATTTTTCCCCAAGGAAGATCGGCAGCGTTGGGCATCTTGTAGATAACGATCTTTTTTCCGTCAACTACGATGTAGTTGTCTTCGCCTTCGCCGTCGTGGGCTTCTACAGTGTGCTTTGCTTCGCCGATTTTTCCGGCATAGCCGCCCTGGGCTGTGTCATACTTCAAAAGGTGGGCGAGCATCTTGGGGCTCGTGAGGTCGTTGATGGCAACTACTTCATAACCTTTCGCGCCGAACATCTGGCGGAAAGCCAAACGGCCAATGCGGCCGAAACCATTAATAGCAACTTTTACGTCTGCCATATTGCATCTCCTAAAAAAGAATTCTTTGTTATATATACTAGCGTTTTTGCGGACTTTGCGCAATACCTTCTTGATTTTACGGGGAAAGTGTTGTATACTATAAAAGTAGTAAAAAAATGTTGCAGTGGAAAGATTTTAGGAACGCTATACATGCTGCAAGTAAAAACGTTTCCATAATTTTCCTATGCCTGCTATGCTTTGGAACGCTTTTTTCTTGCAACAACGTCTCTAACTCCTCCGGCGGAACGTTACAAAACGGCGCCGGCCAAAGAACTGTAATCTTAAAAGGAACTATCTCCGCAAACTCAGCCTTGCCGGCCGAAATTGCGGCGGCCGTGTCTCCTTTGACATGCGCAAACGGCTCTGTCTCTCGTTCGGCCTTTCCTGACATAAACACAGCCAATTATTATAAATTTGTCACTGCCGTTCAAACTGACGGAAGCGGAAGATACACCATAGGAAGAGACGACCAAGACAAATTTAGCGCTGAAGGCGGCGTTTTGGCCTTTGAGCTGCGCCTGGCCCAGGGCCATTGGGAAATAACCACAGGCATAAAAAAGAAAATGGGCGGAGACGAGGCCAACGACGTAACCGTTCTTTCGGACTATTGCGAAAAGACCGTAGACTTGTCGGAGCCGGTCATAAGCCACGTCTTTGCCATCGTTCCAAGCCAATCGGGCGACGCGGATAAGGCTGGCTCCATAGAGTTGTATGTTGGGTCCGATCCAAGCCTTGGAGCCGACCGGTTGATCCTCTTGTGCTCCGACGAAAGGTTCAAGGACGCGTGGGGCGAGCCAATGGCGCATGCTGAGGAGCTGGTCGAAGGGGGCATTCCTGTTATTATCGATCCCATACAAAGCGGAAACTATGAAATCACCTTTTGCTTTTTAAAAGAGGGACGCCATGTTTTTTCAACCGTTCAAACCATAAGCGTGTTTGACTACATGAAAACAAACAAGTGGCTGCCCGACGGAACCGGCTTGATCAGCGACAGCGGAGATTTTTATGTAACCCAAGATTTGGCAAACAGCCAATTGGATTCCGCCATTTATGTAGGCGTGCACAAGGACCTTTCTAGCGTGGAAGGCATCGACGCGTCCGACAGCAACAGCGGCCACGCTTACGAGCCGCTCGAGACCTTGCAGGCGGCTGTTGACAAAATCGCGGTTTATGGAAACGGCGCTACCCCTTACACAGTTTATGTAAGCGGAACGCTCCCAAAAGACAAACTTCAGATTCCTGCCGCGCTCAATTCCAAGGCGCGCTCGCTTAAGATTTGCGGCTTGGACCCGCTTGCCGATGACGGAACGCCAATGTCGGCGATTGACGCGGACGGAAGTGGAACCGCGCTTACTGTTTCTACCACGGTTCCAGTCACTTTAGAGAACATAAAAATTACCGGCGGAAACGCCACTAACGGCGGCGGCATTTACGTGGCCAGCGGAGCGGACGTTACGCTAAAAGAAAACGCGGTGGTCGCGGACAACACGGCATATAGCCAAGGCGGCGGCGTTTATGTTGAGGGAAGCTTTACCCTTGACGGCGGCGTCATAGGCGACGCAAGCAAGACTGAGCACGCGACAATCTCGGATAATTCAAATCGCACCACTTTCTGGGATTCTGACGGCGGCGGCATTTACTTTACCGCCAGCGGAAAAGTCGCCATAAAAAGCGGAATCATCGCATACAATTATTCGTTTAGAGGCGGAGGAATCGACTGCGATCTTGGTTCTTACCAATCAACTTCGCAATTGACGATCAAGGGCGGCGAAATACGCTATAATTGCTGCGCTCAGAAGGACGGGCTTTATAACTGGAACGCTTGTGGCGGCGGCATTTTTGTCAACGGCGCCAAGTTTTCTTTTACAGGCGGCGAGATTCACCACAACTTTGGCGGTGACGGCGGCGGCGGAATATTCCTGCAAAACACTAACGACGCGGTGATGTCGGGCGGAAGCATCCATGACAACGATTATTATAATGTCCAGCCGGGCGTGACGACAAACTGCAAATTTGGCTCCGACCTTTTGCTTTTTGACCAGACGACGCTTTTGATGACAGGGGGAAGTGTCTATTCCGACACGCAAAAAGAGTTTGGCGTTCAAGTACAGTCGGAAACGTGCGCGCTAAAAATGAGCGGAAACGCTGTAATTTCAAAAAACACGCCGGTCTTGGTCGGAAAGATTACATATGACGCCGCTTCCGGCGCTTATACTTACGGTGCCGCGCAAATAACAATCGCGGGCGCGCTCATTCCGCCTGGCGGAGACGCCTCAAAAAAGAACGCCTATATCGTTCCCACTCATTGGAAGCGCGGGCTTACAGTTATAAACGCGCCCGCCGGCATTCCCGCCGCGTCCGCAAAAGCGCTTATAGCCAACAACATCGGCCGCTTTGCGACAACCGACGTGGACTTTGACGTAAGGGCGAACAATACGGTTGGAATCATAAACGCGCCCTTCTGCGTTGCGGCAAGCGACACAACAAGAACGGCGACTGACAGCGACGGAAAAAACTGGGGAGAGCCCAGCGACGACCCGGCCGTCGCCCGCGGAACCAGGTCTTATCCTTACGCCACGATGAGCCAAGTTACGGACCAAATCGCCGAACTTAACGACAATACCGTTCCATACGAGATTCTTATAAACGGAACGATAAAGGGCTACGACTACGCCCACGCGGAATTTGCAGGAGCCACGACCGGCTCTGTGACAATACGAGGCGCCAACGGCAACAACGCCGTAGACATTCTTGACGCGGACAAACTTGGCGCCACGAGCGGCCGCAAATACCCAGTCCTTAAATTTAGGGGAAACACAGACGCAAAGATATCCGCGACAATCCAAGACCTAAAGATAACAGGCGGAAACTGTCTTGACATTGTAATTGGCAGCGATCTTAGCGGCGGAGGAATCTGCGCGTCATACACTGACATAAGCCTTGCCAAGGGCGCTTTGATTGCGGGAAACAAAGCCCACTGGGGCGGCGGCGTTTACATTAAGCAAGGAAAACTTTTTGTTTACGCAGACGCGCGCGTAGGCGAGGACGGAGCGGCGGCAGCTACAGGCTCGGACATAGCCACAGGAAAATGCTCCAACTACGCAGCCTCCTATGGCGGAGGAATTTATTGTAATCATGGAGGCGTTTACCTTGGCTACAAAGAAGACTTGACCGTAGCCACAGGAGCAGACGCTTGGACTGGCGGAGTTTACCGCAATTACACCGCCAGCCTAGGCGGTGGAATCTATATTTCAGATGACGACGCTGAATTGCATATGGCGGCGGGAAGCGTAAGCCGAAACTGCGCGGATTCTTTTGGCGGCGGAATCTACAACTCAAAGACCGCGGAAATGACCGGCGGAAAAATCGAGAGCAACGAGGCGGCGGTAGATGGCGGCGCGGTCTACAACGCAAAAGACTTTGTGATGGGCGGAAGCGCCTGGATTCCATATGGCGGCGGCAAGGGCAAAAACGACGTTTGGCTTGGCGAAAACTGTTGCATAACAATTGCATCGTCGCTAAGCCGTCCGACTGGAGCCAGCGGCGCCAACGCCACAATCACGCCATACATTTGGAAGCGCGGAACTGTCATCGCGCAAGGCAAGAACGGCGGCCAGCTCCCGACAGGCGGCAACGGCTATCTTGCGCTTGCGGACGAGAGCGGCGACGACTGGGCGACATATGGTTCGAGCGACGGCAAGCAGGTAAAAATAAAGGCTCCGATTTACGTGTCGCCCGACACACTCTCGCCGTCCGGAAGCGACGACAACATCGGCACAAAGAGCGCGCCGTACTTGACTGTGACCCACGCCCTTGATGATTTGAACGACCCCAGCCAGGACTATACGATTTACATATGTGGAACAATCACCGACCATGTGGAAATAACGCAAACAAAAGAAGCCAACGCAAAAAGCCTGCTCCTTATGGGCGACGGCTGCTACAATTTAAATATGGCGACTGGCATTTTGGACGGCGGTTGCGTCGCGTCCACGCCTTTAGAATCGTCCGCCGGCAGAACGCTTTGGGTAAAGGGCGACGTTCCTGTGACGCTTGAGGGAATCGCGATAAAAGGCGGAAAAGTGGACGGCGCTGGCGGAGGAATTTTGGTTGACGACGGCGCGGAAGTGACTTTGCGCGACTATACCAGCGTGACGGACAACTACGCCACGGGACACGGCGCGGGCGTTTATGTGGACGCAGGCGGAACGTTAAACGTCAAATACAATGTCATTATCAAGGACAACAAAAAAGTCAACTCCAGCGCTGTAATCGGCGACAGCAACTTGTTCCTTCCGCATGAAAAAACTATAAATGTTATAGGCAAGCTTGGAGATGAACACGGGTCGGCAGAAATATGGGTGTCCACCTATGACGAGCCTACGATAAGCGAAACCGTGCCGATAACCAGCGGCTACAAGGAAAACAACACGAACAATGGCGCGGTCGTAGCGCCCGGCGTTTATTTTAAGGGCGACAAATACGGCGTGGCGCTTGTCGGCGATGAAGCCGCGCTTGGAGCCAACGGCGGCGGCATTACGATTGATCCGATGCACGACGACGTAACCTTTAGCGCCGACAAGACTTGGGCGCAAAAGGGCGGCTCCGACAAAATTACTGTAAGCGGAACGATAGACGGCCAGCCGATGGACTTTGACGACTCCACGAGCGCCAACTACACGACCCTTGAGTTTGACGTCAAAATACACGGAGAGTCTGCCGCCGGATATTATTCTAAAGTCGGAAACAACGCCGTCAAATTTAGCGGCTCCAAGGGCAAGCTGCCGGTAGGCGACTACGTTTTGCTTGTCACCGGCGTTCATGGCGGAAAGACCTACAGCGCCAGCTTTGACATAAGGATTATGGAAAACGCGACTGTTCCGACGGGTTATGTCATAACCGGCGGCGAAACCGTTACGGGCGCTGTTGGAACAAAGTCTCCTTCAAATGTGTTCATAGACGGACGAAGCGTGGCGATTCCCGTCATCATCGCGTGCGACCACGAGGTTACGCAAGGCGAATACGAAACGTATTGCTGTTACTACAACACCAGTCTTCCTAGCGAATCGAAGGGCAAGGGCGCGAACTATCCGGCCTACTATGTAAGCTGGTGCGACGCTATTGTTTACTGCAACTTAAAAAGCATCGCCGACGGCCTAACGCCTGTTTACAGCCTTGACGGAGCGACAAATCCGCTGATGTGGAAGACAAGTGGAAGCGTGACGGAGGGGACTGGCGAATATGTCGGAAAATACTGCGTTCCCACGACCTTGACCGAGAGTGTCAAGAACAATTGGATAAACATAGTCTTTGACCAAAACGCGGACGGCTGGCGCCTGCCCACCGAGGTTGAATGGGAATACCTTGCCCGCGCCGCCAACAAAGAGGATTATAAGTACAGCGGAAGCGACTCAATCAATGAGGTTGGTTGGTATAACGCAACCGCTGATGGTAAAACTCACGAAGTTAAGACAGTCAGATTTCCCGGCAAGAACAACGCCAACGGCCTTGGCCTTTACGACATGAGCGGAAACGTCTGCGAATGGTGTTGGGACTGGGAAGGCGCGCCGTCAAATAGCACTCCGTACACTGGCCCAGACTACGCTAGCGGCGCGAAAAAGATTTATCGCGGCGGCAGTTGGGGTCTAATGAATTCGAAGAGTGAGGTTTCGTACCGAGCGGATTACCAAAAGTATCAGTATCAGTCGAGTAACGAAGTGGGCTTCCGTGTGGTCCGCACAGTTCGCTAAGGAGAGGGGAGAAAAGATGATGATGAAAAAAACTTTTGCATTGCCTTTAATCGCCGCCTCTCTTTTTGCCGCGCTTTTTGTCAGCTGCTCCAATATGGGAGCGGACGCCGGAGCCGCGGCCAACTCGAATGGCGCGACTGCGGGCGGACAAAACGGCGCGCAAGGGCAGGCCGTGGTCACTGTAAGCGGCTCGCTGGGCTTTAGTGGCGCCATGCCAACTCAAATCGCGGCGCTCGTCAACAACTCGCTTGGCGACAGCGGCGACGCCGCATCCCGTTCGGCCTTTCCCAAAACGCCAAACGCAAGCAGCCTGGCAATCTCTGTATACGCCGAAGAAGTGACGGACAGCGATACAAAACTGCGCTATGACGGAACTGTCGCCGCCGACAAGCAAAGCTACTCCGTGGGAATCCCCGTGACCAGCGGAAAAAAATACTATGTCCACGCGGTGGCCAAAGATGGCGACGTGGAAGTTCTTTTTGGAAAGAGCGCGCTTTTGGACTTTACGACAGACGCGGAACAATTTTACACAAGCCGCGACATAGCTCTTGGCGCGCAACAATCCGCGACAGACAAGGGCGGTGTGAACCTTACTGTGAATGTACAAGGCTTGGACGTGTCCACCGCCAAGATGATTTACAAACCAAAAGGCTCAACGGAGTCAATAAGTGAATATGGCTCGTCCGGTTTAGGCGGCAACGTGCGGGTTTTTTCCGTAGGATTTGAAGAAGGCGAGTTCGATCCGATTTCTGCCATTGCGTCCGGCGAATATACTATGATATTTGAATTTTATTCGGGCGCGGAAAGTTCCGAAAACCTATTGTATTCATTCACGGAGAACGTAAGCGTTTTTGACAGGCTTGTGACCGACACTTGGGTAAAGAATGGTTCCGAGCCTTGGCTAACCCCCAGCGGTACCGGCATCGCTTGCAAAATCACCAGCGCTATGGTCGACGGCTTTAAGCTTACCGACATTTACGTTGACCCATACGCCGCAACCACAACGGAAAGCGGAACCTTCCTCAACCCCAAGAGGTCGTTCACCGACGCGCTGGCCATGCTGCAGGACGCAAGCAAGGATTACACGATTTTCATCAAGGGAACGATTGGCCCCCAGACGATTCCTGACACGCTGAAAAATTCGGGAACAGGCAGCGGGAACACCTACGCCAAAAGCCTTACCCTTTGCGGGGCGGGCGACCCCGAAGACGGAGTTCCCACGGACAGCATTGACGCGGCCGGCGCGGCCGGAACCTCCGCCCTTACAATAGCGACGACAGTTCCCGTAACGATAAAAAATCTAAAGATTACAGGCGGAACGGGGACGATAAAAGAAGTCTCCATTATGGATGGTATGTTTACAACCTCAAATGCTTGTGGCGGAGGAATTTATCTTTCCGCCGCAGGCGGCTCCCTTACCCTTGGGAAAGGCGCCTATGTGTCGGAGAACAGCGCGGATGCTAGCGCTGGAGCCAGCAGTTTAAAGAACAGCTATGGCGGAGGAGTTTTCATAAGCGCTCCGGGCGAACTGAACCTTTTGGACGGCTCTGTGGTGTCAAATAACAGCGCGGAAAGCAACGGCTGTGGCGGAGGAATCGCAATATATGATATTGACGCCACTGGCGCAAGCTGCAAGCTGAACATTTATGACGGCGCCTTGATAGAAAAGAATCGGGCAACCTTGAATGGGGGAGGAATTTACCTTGGCAAACTTCCTGTAGATGTCGCTATGAGCGGCGGCCGCATAAGCGGAAACGTCTCCGGAGTTAGCGGCGGCGCGATTTGTGGCTCCAGCGGAACGTTCACCATGACAGGCGGCGTGATAGGGGACGATTCGACTTCGATAACCCTAGCCGCCAAATACGGCGATTCGACGCGGACGTCCGCCAAGTCAAACAAAACGGAAGGTAACGGCGGCGCCTTTTGCTTTGCCAATACTTCGGGCGGCTCTGATAAATTTAATATAAACCTTTACGGCGGAACCGTCGCCTACAATTGCGCGCAAGACTTCGGCGGCGCCTTTTCCTTGCAGGGCGGTAACTTGACCGTGAAAGGCGCCGAAATCAAATGGAATGGAGCCAGCGGCGTGTCTTCTGCCGCCGGCGGCGGCGCGGTTTTCCTGACCTCCTGCGCCAAACTTTACCTTGACGGCTGTACAATCACCGGGAATGAATGTTATGACAGCTCTGGGGGCGGCGGCGCGATTTGCATTATCGGTAATAGCGACACGACTCGCACGCCGGAAACTTTCCTAAAAGGCGCTGTTTCCATTCCAAGCGACGGCCCGAAAAAGAATGACATCTGGCTGGAAAGCTTTAACGACTCGGCTACTCATATGGCATATCCCTCATTGTATATTGAAGGAAAGCTTACAGGAAGCGAACCCGTCGCCAGAATCACGCCTAGCCTGTACAGCTCTGACCGCCAAGTCCTCCAGCTTGCCGACGGCGTCACGGACGTAAACTTCCCGCTGGAGTGCTACAAGTTCGCCGTCACCCCGCAAACAAGCCCCGCGCAAGAATGGGCGGTCGCCGGCGACGGATATTTGGCCAAGAAGACGACGTTGACGGGGACAAGCATTGATGGTTTTACTGTGGCTGACTTTAACGCAGGCGACAAGGTCATTTATGTCTTTGACGCAAGCGTTAATAACACTCAGATCGGAGATTTTACGGAAAAACTATACCACGGAACCATAAACACAGGCGAGAAGAAAGTGGGGGTAGGCTCTGTCCTTGACTTTTCAAAAGCAACAAACCTTACAAGCTTGGGATTTAGTTGGTCAAACAATAGCATTGCTCAGCCCTTTGACATAATTCTTCCGCCTAAATTTGATGCCACCAAGTTTACCAGCCAAACATTCGCTACGTCGATTAGAAATGCCAAGAATGTTATTGCGACGCCAATGGCAAACGGCGGCCTTGTCTCGGAGGACGGTATTGTTTACAACAAGCCCAAAACGACGTTATTCTTCTACCCCGGCGGAAAAACCGCGACGTCTTTTGTCGTTCCGAACGGCGTGACGACCATTCCGCGACATTCGTTCTCGTGCAACAGCAGCCTTAAGAACATAACATTGCCGGAGGGAGTCACTTCTATCGCTTGGGATACTTGTTGGGGCACTTCGATAGAGTCTATCAACGTTCCGTCAACCGTAAAAACAATAGCGAATGAAGCGTTCAGCAATGGCGCTTCTTTCACTTCGCTTACTTTTGCCGACCCAACTGGTTGGAAATTAGGCCCCGTCGAGGCCGATGCCACCCCCGTAGACTCAAGCAACCTTAGCGATCCAGCGACAGCCGCGACATGGTACAGGTCAAACGGGTATAGAGTTTCGGGCGCCAACAATTCCAATGGCTACAAAGTGCTTTGGCATGACTAGGGTGGGCGCGGACTTAGTTTGCGGCTTGCGCGCTTTCGCAAACAATTTCCTTGACTTGCTCTTCTGTCATGTTCAAGGATTTTGCGATAAGCTCCAATGAAGCGCCGTTTGCGTAAAAGCTTCGTGCGTCTTCCACGGCTTTTTGCCGCGCGCCTTCGGCAAGGCCCTCCTCGCGGCCCTTGGCCCGCATGCAGGCCATTTCTCTGTCCCATTCCATAAACTGCTGCCTCCATTGCGTGTTGCGCTTGGCGTTCTCGACAAGGCCTCCAACGCGCCGGGTAAAGTCGTCGCTGCTTGAGTTCTGCGTGACCATGCGCAAAAAGGCCTTTTGCCTTGCGTCCAACAGTTTATCATAGTTTTTGCAAATGTAAAAGACTTTTTGAGCCCTGTCGTTCAATTTTGTTTCCGTGTCTTCAAGGCAAAGGTTCTCAAAAGTGTATTTGGCCAGGCCTTTTTTGAATACGTCGTCAAGGCAGATGAAAATGATGTAGGTTGTCTTTAGCTCTTTGTACTGCTGGCCGGACTTCAAAAGGTCCACGTCCATCACGCCTTGGTAGTAGCGGGCTCGTTCCGGTAGTTCGCTTGTGTCCGTGGTTTGAACCTCGATGTTGTAGGCCTTTAGCCCGTCCGCGTCCCTTGCGTAGACGTCCATGCGGATGCCCTTGCTTGCAAAGTCGATGTCTACGACTTCTTCTTGGCTCATCTCGATCCGCTCGATTTTGAATTCAAGCAAGATTTCCAAAAGCTCCTTGCAGACATCGGGGTTGTTCCTCATTACCTTGTAGAAAATAAAGTTGTTGGCGATTGTCGCCTGCTCCCACTTTTCCTGCGGCGTGAGCGCCATTTGACTTTCGTTCATGGTATGACTCCTTATATGCAATAATTGAAAAACGCGGCGCGTTTTCCTTACCTATAAGATATAAATAGTTGCGCGAATTTTCGTTTATTTTTGAAAAAAATCGCAAAAAAATTGACAAAAACTACCCCGCGAGCTACCATTGTATATGTCGATTTCCCGCCCGCCCCCACTTTCCTTTTTGCGCGAATTAATGTAAAATAACGTTCTTATGATAGACGAGAAAAAAATACAGCAGGCTATGAGGCTTTTTTTGGAGGGAATCGGTGAGAATCCCGACAGGCCCGGAATGGAGGAAACTCCGGCCCGCGTCGCCCGCGCCTGCAAGGAAATATTCGGCGGCTACGAGCAAGATGGCGGCCAAATCCTTTCAAAGAATTTTGACTCCACCGCCAGCGACTTGGTAATAGAAAAAGACATTCAATTTTACTCCATGTGCGAGCACCATTTGCTGCCTTTCTTTGGAAAGGTGGCGATTGGCTACGTTCCCGACGGAAAGGTTGTCGGGCTTTCAAAGCTTGTCCGCCTGGTGAACGTTTACGCCCGCCGCGCGCAAATCCAAGAAAACTTGACCGAACAAATCGCCGACTCCTTGATGGCCGGCCTAAAGGCAAAGGGCGTCATAGTCCTTGTCCAAGCCGAGCATATGTGCATGTCGATGCGAGGTGTGAACAGGCCCGGAGTGGTCACCTCTACCTTGGCCCACAGGGGAGTCCTAAGCCAGGACGCCGCCTTGCGCGAATCCTTTTTTGAGAGAGTCAAGCTGTGACTTTGATTATGTACGCGGCCGTTTCGATTGACGGAATCGCGGCTTTGGACAGCAAAACCGGAATCGAGCGCTACGGCTCGCCCGAAGACCGCGAATTTTTTTTGGCCGGAGCCAAGTCTTGCCAAGCGGTGATTATGGGAAAAAACACCGGTTCTTTTAGGGTCTTCGGCGTGCCCAATTTTGTGCTAACCCACGACCCCGATTTATTGCAAGCCCACGACCCGGCCGGCGCGGAGGCCTCGCAAGTCCAGGACGCGTGCGGAACGAACGAGCGCGGCTTTGAGCGCGTTTACCTTTGCGGCCAGCCCCAGGAGATTTGCGCAAAACTTGAGGCTCGCGGAATCCAGAAAGCCGCGCTTTTGGGCGGCCCTTCCACCAACTTGCAGTTTTTGCGCGCCGGCCTTGTTGACGAGATATATTTGACGGTGGAGCCGGTGACGATCGGCCGCGGAATCCGCTTTTTGAACGAGCCGCTAGAAAGCCGTTGGACCCTGGCCGACAGCCAAGTTTTAAACGAGCGCGGAACGATAGTTCTTCACTATAAAAAGCATTGCGCAGACTGAAAATTTGTGGTAAAATAGCAATTATGGATATTAAACAAACAAAAGACGGAAACAAATTGACAATCGCGCTTTCGGGCCGCTTGGACACAACGACAGCCCCTCAGTTGGAGGAAGCTCTTGCCTCCGCGCTTGACGGCGTGGCGGACTTGGTTTTTGACTTTGGCAAAATCGAGTACATTTCTTCGGCGGGACTTCGCATTTTGCTGAACACCCAAAAGAAAATCAGCGCGGCCGGCGGATCTATGAAGCTTACCGGCGTAAACGACGTTGTCCGCGAAGTCTTTGAAGTGACCGGCTTTATCAACATTCTCTCAATTGAATAGATTTAACGGCAAAAAAAACGCGATTCTTGCATGCTTGGCGCTTCTTTTGCCGCTTGTCGTCATTTCTTGCGTTTCTGACAGCCAACCGGCCGCCGTGTATTCTCCGGCGGAAAACGCTCCCAAATTGCGAGGCGTTTGGGTTGCGACAATCAGTTCAAATTATCCTCGCGCAAAGACCAGCGATGCCCAAAAATTAAAGGCCGACGTTGACTTTATCGTTGACCAGTGCCAGCGCTTTGGCTTTAACGCGATTTTTTTTCAAGTAAGGCCTTCTTGCGACGCGCTTTACGCTTCCAGCGTTTTTCCGTGGAGCCAGTGGCTTTGCGGGGCTGAAGGCGTCGCTCCCCAAGACGGCTTTGACCCCTTGGCGTACTTTTGCCAGGCCGCCCACCAAAAAAACATCGCGCTGCACGCTTGGATAAACCCTTACAGAATCAAGGCCAAAAAGGGCCAAAGCCTTGACGAATTGCTTTCCGTTCGTCCCCAAATGGCTGGGCTAAAAAAATTCATCCATCCCAGCTCCGACGGAAACTTTTACCTTGATCCCGGCCAGCCAAAAGTTCGCCAGCTTGTGGTCCGCGGCGCGCGCGAAATTTTGCAAAACTATCCTGTGGACGGCCTTCATCTGGACGACTACTTTTACCCGCAAACGGGAATCGACGATTCGGAGACTTACAAAAAATACGGCGCCGGAATGGACTTGGACGACTTTAGGCGGCAAAGCGCGACCCTTTTGATAAAGGAGCTTTTTTGCTTGACCCGCGAAATTCGGCCCGGCGCCCTTTTTGGCGTTTCGCCCTTTGGCATTTGGGGCAACAAAAGCGCCGCCAATCCTTACGGTTCGGCCACCGGCGGAACGGAGTCCTATTCCGCGCATTGCGCCGATTCCGTCACTTGGATTCAAAGGGGAATCGTTGACTATATCGTTCCGCAAATATACTGGAACATCGGCCTAAAAGTGGCCGACTACGCCGAGCTTGCCTCTTGGTGGAACCAAGCGGTGGAGGGGAGCGGCGTCACTCTATACATAGGAATGGCCGACTACAAGGCCGCCGCGGCGATCAAGTCCGGCAATGAAAAAAGCCCCTGGTTTGGAACGGACCAGCTGAAAGCCCAGCTGGAGTTGAACAAAACGCTAAAGAACGTTGCGGGCGAAATCCACTTTAATTTTGACTCGCTTATGGAGCCTGACATCCGTTCCTTTTACGAAAACCTTGCAAATAACGCTTTTGCGGAGTATAATTGAACATTATGGCAACATTAACCGTAGACGCCGACAAGGCCAGCACAGCCAAAGTTTCCGCTTTTGTAGAGGCAGAGCTTGAAAAGCTTGAATGCCCGATGAAGGAACTGGCTCAGATCAACATCGCGGTGGACGAACTGTTTTGCAACATCGCCTCTTACGCTTACCCGGAAGCTGGCGGACAAGCGGTTGTCAGCGTGGAAAGCCCCGCGCCGCAAACGGTGGCCATAACTTTTGAGGATTGGGGCGTTCCCTACAATCCCTTGGAAAAGCCCGACCCCGATGTGACCCTTAACGCCGAGGAAAGAAAAATCGGCGGCTTGGGAATCTACATCGTAAAGAAAACTATGGACGCGGTAAAATACAAGTACGAAGACAAAAAGAACATTCTTACGATAGAAAAGAAATGGTGACGGATATGGAAGAGATTGAAGAGAGAGAGCACAACGAAGAGTATTTTTACGTTCACGGAAAAGACGTTTATTCCACTCAAAGCCTTTTGGCGTCTCTCGGCGTAAAGCAGGAGGACACGATTTACAAAAATTCTTCCAACGACTTTATCCGCTGGCCCTTTAGCGCCGCCGATTTTTTTGAGGCGGTTTCGGACAAGGCTCCCGACGCCGCGGAGTTGGAAAGCGCCTTGCAGGGCGACGACAAGATTTTGGCGGAACGCATCAACGCCGAGATAAAGGGCTACAAGGATTCCGGCAACACTGTCGCCAACCAAGACCGCATCAAGGAATTGCGCGCGCAAAAAAAAGAATTGCTTGCAAAAGCCGCGCTCGCTTTGGACGGCTCGTCCGTTTCGCTTGTGTACAAAACTTTCGTTCAAATAAACGACAGCAAAATGGTGGAAGAAAAGCTTCCGCAATTCAAGGAAGTCAAGTGGCCATGCAAAGAGCAAATGCCTTACTTTACCGCCGGCTTGGAAGACTTTGCCGCCGCCGTCGCTCGCGGCGAGCCGACTGCGATTACGGGCGGCCCCTGCTTTTTTGGCGAGCACGAAGTTGACTTGGTTTTTACCCTTAAGGATGGAAGCCAAAAGGTCTACGACTTTACGACGCGCCGAAGGAACGCGGGCGACAGGGTTTCGTTAGAGGCGGAGTTTACCAAGCAAAACGCCGATGAGGTTGTTGACGTTTCGTTTGTAAGCCACAAGGAGCTTTTGACGACCGAAGAGTACGACAGCATTTTGTATTTGTTTGAGCTTGCCAACGCCACAGGCAGTTCCCTTACGCTTCCGATAGTGGACGCTTCATACGCAAAATACTTGGACTCGATGCTGGAGCCGCTTTCGATAGAGCTTCGCGTCCGCGCCAGAAAAGAGTTCCGCAGAGTCGCCGCTCCGATTATACAAATGTACCGCGATCTTTTTGACACGCTAAAGAAAAAATATCCCAACATAAAAGAAACTTTCATAATGACCGGCGAGGACAGAGACTTGCTTTCGCAGTATTACGCCAAGCGCGCGCCTTTTGTTGACAAGCCTTCCACTCGCAGGATAATTTCCGGCATACAAGAAAAGATTGAGTCGGTAAAGGATTACATCACGCTTCCGGCTTTGCCCTTTTATTTTTTGGGAATCAAGAACGTTCTCGAAGTGGACTACATCGGCGAGACCGACTCTTTTTGGAAGTGCCGCAAAATGCACAAGGGGCAGATGAACCTTAGCGCGCTTTTGTATCCGATAAAAATCAGCGCCGACGGCTGGCGTTCGATTTTCTCAACTGAGTTGCAGTACAAAGAATATATAAAGAAGGAAGATTATGGAAAGCGCTAAGAGCAAAGTTTTTATTTTTGTATTGACGGTTTTGACCCTTTGCTTTGGAGCCGTGTCCTTTTTGAACAGGGACAGAATCGAGTTCCCATTAAAGAACGAGCTTACATTCCAAGAGCCGTATATTGTCCGCGACGCGGGCAACTTGCGCTATGTGTTGGACAAACAGCGCACAAGAATCGTCGTTGTTGAAAAGAAAACGAATGTAGTGAAATGCGTTTTGCCGCGCGGCTACGACGACGCCGACCGCTTTTATTACGCCGACGATTTTATGGTCGACGAAAAAGGCTGGGTCTATGTAAAGGAAGGCGCTTGGGACGGAAACAGAATTTCGCGCGAGGCCGTTTTGGTTTACGACGAGGAGGGCCGCTACAAGGCCACTTACCTTGACATCAAGCATTCGGCTGTGACCAACAAGCACAAGATGATGCTGCTTTCCGTTCAAAACGGAAAAATAGTTTGCTCATTTAAAAACAGCAAAACCGTTTCTATCACGACCCTCGACATACAAAGCGGAAACAAAGCGAAAGAAGAATATCCATTTGACAACGCCTACGACTTTGTGGCCGACATGTCCTTGGACGGAGAAGGAAACGTTTGCCTCTTGGACAAGGCCGGACAAATCTTTGTTCTTAGAAAAGACATTGGCTTTGCCCGCGTTTACAAGGGAAATGACGACGAATACTTAAACTGGATCGAGCCTTCGGGGGCCGAAAAACTTTTGTGCGCCGAACTCTATTCCGACAGAGTGGTGGAATTGGATTTGCAAAACGGCGAGAAGAGGACTGTGCTTGACAACGCGGGCTCTGTGACTGTGACTCCCGTTTCTTTTTCAAGCATGGAGACGCCAAAAAAGAACGGCGAAATGATGAAGGTTGAAGCCGCTCTTTTGGCCGCCCTCGCCATTTTCCTTTTGAGCGCGCTTTTGCTCGTAATCAAGATTGTTTATTCTTTCTTTAGAAGCCAAATAAAGGTAATCCAGCGCATCAGCGTTTACGTAACCATCGTAATTTTGATTGTTGCGGGAACTATCACTTACAAGCTTACCGGCGAATTTTCAAAAGTAATGCGCGTCCAGATTTTGGCGCAAATGGAAAACATGGCCTATTCCGTCGCCAACACGATCAGGCCTTCCACTTTGGATTCGATTCAAAGCGCGGCAGATTTCGCTTCTCCCGAATACCGCGAGATGATCCAGAACATGCAGAGCATCATCGATCCCACGCTTGACATAAACAAAAACATTTACTGCGACATCTTTAAGTTTGACGAAAAGCGGGGTGCCTACGCTTGCGCCTACCTTGACCAAGCGATCGGAACTTACTTTCCGCTGACCCAGGGCGAGGCCGAAGAGATAAAGCAAATCTACGAAACATCCCGCTCGGTAAGCTCAAGCAAGGACGACAGCTCGGCGTCATACACTTATGTTTCTGTTCCGGTTGTGAACGATTTTGGCCGCGTTTGCGGTGTCGTTTCGGTAATGACCGAAAACTTTATGCTGACCGACCAAATCAGCGACATGAAAAAGAACGTCTTGCTTGGAATCGTAGTCACCTTGATTTTTGTTTGGCTTGCGATGGGCGAGGCGCTTTCTTACATTCTTTCCAAATCCCAAGCTCAAATGGACGAGGAAAAGAAAATCGCGCGCGGCGAAAAGGTCGAAAAAACTTTCCCCCATTACTACATACGCATAATGGTCTTCGCGCTCTTTGCCGCTTACAATATGACGACAACCTTCTTGCCTATGGTAATAGCAAAAGGCGCCTTTGAATCCTTGGGCGATGCGGGCGGAAACTTGGCCGCGGCGCTTCCGATTTCGGTCAACCTCTTTATCATCGGCTTGATGGCGCTCTTT
>JAEEGJ010007541.1_pt1 | contig 31087 bp, 22 predicted proteins | sample 8958761 | NCBI WGS metagenome assembly JAEEGJ01 (sample SAMN16246546, study PRJNA631951) | gut metagenome | biome: gut microbiome; feature: rumen; material: RS-attached | host: Bos | place: Iran: Karaj | collected 2018-10
ACACAAGAAGAATCAAGATACTTCTAACATCTATAAATAAAAAAGATATATTACCGGTTGAAGTCATCAAATAAAAAAGCAGTGCCTGAACTGCAATTGATATTATGGATAATTTTTTCTCCCGCATTTCATACTCTCCTCTTAATTAACCATGGTCAATGTCTTTAGAATATCTATCAAATTATATTGAGGATTTTTAAAAGCAGAGCTAGCCATACTCCCCCAAACAACAACTCAATAATACCAACTATAGACCACAAATCTCGGTGAATAAAAGCAGTGTTTCCATTTTCCGGAATATATACCGCGAAAGTTTTCCCAACAGTATATCCTCTTTTAGGTGAAGCATATTTAACTGTATATTCTGCTCGCTTTTCCGGGACATTAAAGGTCAGTTCATAATGTATTCTTCGCCTTCTGCTAAATGAACTTATCTCTTTTATTTTTATGAGTATACCTTTAACCTCAATATTATGCCTGGAAACATCGTACAGCGTTGACACTCCCACCCACAAAAAAAGTGCGCCAAATAACGAAGTTAATAATACTCCTATAACGACACCGTTTTGTACCAATATTGCAATAGCCAGTGCAGCGAAAAAAGCTCCGATAGTCCAATATAAAGCAATGTCTTTTATATTAAAAGTCATCCTCTTTTCTATAAACGGATAAATAAAAAATAATATACCTACGGCGCCAAAAATAATAATACACGCATAGTTCTCAATTGCTTCAAATATTATGTCTACCATTCATCATCCTCTTTTTCCTGCGCAAATCCGTAGGTTCTTAATATTCCCAAAACTTTATACGCTATATCTTCATTAGCGTCCCAACTTATCTCACGTTAAGATCGAGGCCAAAAAACTCTTCTATCTCTTCAGTTGAGATATAAAAATCATCATCATAGTTCCTCAAAAAAGTTTTCTCCCCATCCACCAAAACATATATTCCGTCTCTGTCATAGAAATCATAGGAAAATTCGTATTCAATTCCGGAAGGAGCTAAGACTGTATAATGTGTCGCATATCCGGTGACATCAAATCCTTTTTCCTTTAAAAGAAGATACAGGCTTCCAAATGTAAGATCCCAGCATCTGTATGATATGACATCAGGAATGAGTTCTTCGGTCTCATCGGCATTGACTAAGCTGACATGTATCATATGTTCATATGCAAGCATCTCTTCTATATCTTTTTCCGTTATGTCATCAAGAAAGACCGGCCATTGATAGTTATACGCGTGCCAGACATAGTACAGCTTGATCTCGTTATAGATTTCATCTCCTACATTTTTTCCACAACTTTTTTTAAAAGAGATATCTGCGTCATCAAGGTCTACATCAGGCAATTTATTGTTTACATCTTCTTTAAACGAAAAATCCAAAATGCTGCTATAAGTTACTGCAACTTCTGAATTCATTTTGCTAAGACGTCTATAGATTTCTTCCAGTTCAGCACAACGTTTTCTAAGATCGGCAAGGTTTTTGTAATGAAACTCAAATTTGACCGGATAATATGGATTGTCAGAATTATCAACACACTCAAACTCATCGAATCCATCAAGTAATATGTCACTTTTGTTCATAACAAGTGAAAATTCATAATCATCAGTTAGATAATATCCATCATGACCAATGTTAAACAAATCGGTGACGCTGAACTCTACGTCATTCTTTTTATCTACGACAGTCCAAACATCCGCTCCATCTTTTTCCTCAGATTCTTTGGATATGCTTACATTCCAAAGTCCATATTTTTTAAACACATACTGTCTGACATTAAATCTACTGTGCGGAATAATCCTACATCCGGTCAAAATAACAGCGATTAACATCAACGCTGTAGCCATCACAATAAATCTTTTCTTATACACAATTCCTATCATCCTTCAATTTATATTAACCATGGTCAATGTCTTTATCTAATAAACATTTATCCCTGCACATTTGTTGCAATCATCTCACCCTACAACTTATTTCCCGGCAACGACCTTCTCAAGCTTCTTAAGGAGCAACGCAAGTGGGATGGTTGATGCGATCACGGCGAGCGCGTAGAAGCTGACCTTTTCTATCGGAAGGGGTGAAGGGGCAATTCCCGCAAAGTCATGATCGTAGAGCTCAACGAAAATGCCGTGGATAAGGTAAATCTCAAGAGTATACTTTCCAAGGAATGCCAGAACTTTGTTTCCGATTCTTATATTCATTCCGATCAGAAGGATGCAAGCAATGAACACATATAATGCAAGCATTTGCGCCGAGAGACTTAGGAACTTGTATATCACGCCGTTTGGAATGCTTGCAGAAAAATAGCCCAGTTTTTTATATACAAAATAAGACAGTCTAAACGCAGGGTAAGCAAAGATCAGATGAATAACGAGATAGACGGCGTAATGTCTTTTTACATGATCTATGATCCGACCTTCGTTTCTTGCAAACAACATACCCAGAGGCAGCATGAAAACAGAGTTATACCACCACTCGCCTCTGATAAAATAATCATTTCTTGGGATAAAAAGAGATATCGCAATGTACGCAAATACAATAATTGTAAAAAGAGTCACTGCGGAGCGTTCGTTTTTGGCACGCTTAAACACCAGATAAAACGCCACATAAAAGATTAAAAGAACAACTATATACCAGCTGTAAGGACTGCTGTGAACAACTCCTGTAAGCTGAAGCAAAAAGAGTTTTCGTCCCATTTCTTCTCCGACCAAAACCCTTATCGCAAGAAATATCCATCCCGTTACATAATAGGCCACAACAGGTGCGACCAGTCTTTTCCTCAAAAAATTGTCAAGATATCCGGGCTTATTTATATAGCTCTTGTAAAGACCATATCCGTTAAAAAAGAAAAATACGGCGGTCAAAAAAACTCCGATATTAACAAAAGGAGACAGCATGTTTCTGATAAATACAGCAACCTCTCGGTTTGCAAAAACCTTTTGAGAAATGTGATGAACGCCAATGGCAACGACGCAGATTCCCTGAAAAGCTTTGGTCTGTTCCAGAGAAAGAAATCCATCATTCCACTTACCTTCTTCTGCTATCCTTGAACCCCAAAACAGGATCACGGGGAGGATAAAATATATGAAAAAAATAAATTGCATTTATTTATGTCCTCAAAGTTATGTACAAAATCAGGTCTCCACAATACCTACATTGGGAGACCCGATCACATTTGAAATTATAATCAATATTAGATTGCAAGCTATGCTTACGCTGAAATGGTCACTTTCTTAACTGCGCCGCCCTCGATAATAACTTCAAAGGCAAGTCCGCCTGAGCCAAGACAATTTTTGAAATGCTCTCCGAATTCTTCCTTTGTAACCGTCTCAGGGCCTGTATCTCCGCCGCTCATAACGAACTCGGTTGAATCTGTAAGCTTAAGTGCATGTGAGCCATCAGCAGTAAATCCTGTGGGATCGTAAGGATCGGGAGCAAGCACTCCGACTACGTTAAGCACGTCGCCTTCTAATCCGCCGTCATAAATGATGCTCATCGGCTCTCCTGCTTCTCCTACTTTACCTGCGTCATCTTTTCTTGTGTTATCAAGATATGCGCTCCATGTACCGTCTGCAATATCTGAACTTGCGCTCTGCTGAGTATCCTCTGCAGTCTCCTTAGATTCCTCTGCGGGAGCTTCGGCTGTTTCTTCCGGCTCAGATTCGGTCTGTGCCTGGCTCTCATCTGTAGCAAATTCAGGAGCCATTTCCTCAAAGCCTGCATCTGTCGCAGTTTCTTCCTGAGATGTGCATCCGACAGCCATAGCAAGAACGCATCCTGTCATCAGCGCAACAAGAAATTTATTCTTCATCTCCTTTTCCTCCTATTAAGCGTTTTTGAATTACAAAGTATATTGTACCACACAGACGCAAGTTTGCCGAAAAAAATACCGCCCGGCCGTGAAGCCAAGCGGTATATCTAAAGATTTATGAAGAAAAACTTTGTTAGCTTAAATGGCTGCAAATCCTTTTTCAAGGTCTGCGATGATATCGTCGATGTGCTCTGTTCCGATTGAAAGACGGATCGTGCTCTGTGTGATTCCCTGATCTGCAAGCTCCTCATCGTTAAGCTGTGAGTGAGTTGTTGTAGCGGGGTGGATAACAAGGCTCTTTACATCGGCAACGTTAGCAAGAAGTGAGAATATCTCGAGATTATCGATGAACTTCCAAGCAGCTTCTTTTCCGCCCTTGATCTCAAATGTAAAGATTGAAGCACCGCCGTTGGGGAAATACTTCTCATAAAGCGCATGATCCGGATGATCGGCTATTGAAGGATGGTTAACCTTCTCTACCTTGGGATGGTTCTTAAGGAACTCAACAACCTTCTTGGTGTTCTCCGCATGTCTGTCGAGACGAAGTGAAAGTGTCTCAACACCCTGAAGAAGAAGGAATGCGTTGAAAGGTGAAATTGTTGCGCCTGTATCTCTTAAAAGAATAGCTCTGATATATGTTACGAATGCAGCGGGACCAACAACGTCATAGAAAGATACGCCGTGATAGCTGGGGTTGGGATCCGCGATTCCGGGATACTTTCCGCTCTTTTTCCAATCGAATTTACCTGACTCTACGATGATACCGCCGAGTGTTGTTCCGTGTCCGCCGATGAACTTGGTTGCTGAATGAACAACGATGTCAGCGCCGTGCTCGATAGGTCTGATAAGGTAAGGTGTTCCGAATGTGTTGTCGATTACAAGAGGAAGTCCCTTTGAATGAGCAAGTTCAGCGATCGCATCGATGTCCGGGATGTCACTGTTGGGGTTTCCTAATGTCTCAAGGTAAATTGCTCTTGTGTCTTCCTGAATAGCATCCTCAATCTCTTTTAAATTATGAGCGTCTACAAAAGTAGTTTTGATTCCGTACTGAGGTAATGTATGTGCAAGGAGATTGTAGCTACCACCGTAGATGGTCTTCTGAGCAACTATGTGTCCGCCGTTTGCGGCAAGTGCCTGAATCGTATAAGTGATGGCTGCTGCGCCGGATGCAACCGCAAGTGCTGCGCTACCGCCCTCAAGGGCTGCAATTCTCTTTTCAAAAACATCCTGTGTGGAATTGGTAAGTCTTCCGTAGATGTTACCCGCATCCGCAAGTCCGAATCTGTCGGCTGCGTGCTGTGAATTTCTAAATACATAAGATGTAGTCTGATAGATCGGAACCGCTCTTGCGTCCGTAGCGGGATCGGGCTGTTCCTGTCCAACATGTAACTGAAGTGTCTCAAATTTGTAATTGCTCATAGTCTCTAATCTCCTTTGAATTTGGATTTGAATTTGAAATTTTATGTTGCAATAATATCTCCTATGACCTACTATGTCAATAGGTAAATCAATCAGTAATATCTATCGCAAGCGATAACCCGAAGTAATATTTTGATCTACTCAGTCGCAACGCGTGATTTTTACTATTGATGAGCGCATTTATCCTAGTATATAATAGGTAAAAGAAAAGGAGTGATATTGTATGTTTTCTACCAGAGGACGTTATGCATTAAGGGTCATGATAGATCTGGCTGAGCACAGGGATGAAGAACACATTCCCCTTAAAGATATTGCAGAAAGACAAGGTATCTCCAAAAAGTACCTTGAGATCATAGTAAAAGACCTTGTTAAAGGCGGGCTTATTTCCGGCGTGAGCGGCAAGCACGGCGGATATACTCTCACAAGAAGTCCGGAGAAATACTCGGTCGGCGAGATCGTTGAGCTCATGGAAGGCTCTTTTGCCCCTGTAGCATGTCTTGAAAAAGGCGCTGAGAAATGCCCTCGCGCACGAGGCTGCAAGACTGTTAAGATGTGGAAAGAGTTTTATAAGATAGAGAAAGACTTCTTTTTCGGAAAGAAACTTAGTGATCTTGTTTGAATAAAAATATAAGAGGAAAAGAAATGAGTACACTTGCTACAATAATCAAGCTTAACAACGACACAGCGATTCCGTGTCTGGGCTTTGGAACCTATAAGATAAAAGATCCGGTTGAAGCATATAATTCAACGAAAACCGCGCTGGAAACCGGTTACCGCCACATCGACACCGCCGCTTTTTACGAAAACGAAAAGCAGGTAGGACAGGCGATAAACGACTTTATAAAAGAGAATGATGTCAAAAGAGAAGACATCTTCGTGACAAGTAAAGTCTGGAAGTCAGAACTTGGTTACGATAAAACTCTTGCAGCATTTAAAAAGACAATGAGCGAGATCGGTCTTGATTATCTTGACCTTTATCTCATTCACTGGCCGGCTTCCTATGCTTTTGACGATGATTGGGAGAACACCAACCGCGATACTTGGAAGGCCATGATCGAGATCTACAAATCGGGAAGGGTTAAGGCAATCGGCGTTTCCAACTTCCTTACTCATCATCTTAAGGCACTCATGGAATTTGATATCATCCCCGCGGTCGATCAGATTGAGATAAATCCCGGATTTCTTCAGGAAGAGACCGTAGATTTCTGTCAGGAGCACGGCATCCTTGTTGAAGCCTGGAGCCCGCTCGGGCGCGGCAAGTCACTTGATCATCCCTTGTTAAAAGAGCTTGCGGATAAATACGGTCGCACCGTCGCACAGATAATCTTAAGATGGGAAATTCAGCACGACGTCGTTCCGCTTCCCAAGTCGGTTAATCCCGACAGGATCGCGCAGAACGCGAATGTTTTTGATTTTGAAATATCAGATGAAGATATGGAAAAAATAAACGCGATCGAGCCTTACGGAAACTCCGGACATTCACCGGATCAGGCGGATTGAATATAGCATAACAAAAGACCGGATCGTGTGATCCGGCCTTTTTCTATTAGATTTAGATAATCAGAAAACTGTCACTTCGCTTACGCAAGTATCATCATACTTCGCACCGCTCTTGGCCCCTGTGATCTTAATAGTGATCGTATCTGTCTCGACAGGTTCATCAAGCTCGATAACATTGAAATTACTCTCTGCAAGAACCTCTGCAGTGTCGCCTGCATTGGCGTATCCATTAATCTTATCGTCTACCTTCTTTCCGTTTCCGAAATCTATACTTACATCTGTAAGCACACCGTTTGAATTGTAAAGATCATAGCTTGCGGTATAACCGTTGCAGATCTGAATGCCTGATACAAGCTGTTTCTTATCAAGTTTAAGCGTTATTGTTTCGCCGGCGCCATCACCCTTTGCACCTTCACACCATACGGTTTTAAAATCTCCGTCTATGAGATTCTTGCCTGAGTATGTCTTTCCCTTTGATGCTGCAAGCTCTGAAGATGTCTCGACTGAAGATACTTTGATACTATCCTTTCTGTATCTTCCGTACACAAGAGTAGCTCCGTACTTGCTGTCGGAATTCTTTTTAAACAATATATCCGCATATCCTTCAAAAGACTCTCCACCACCGTTATCTCCGTAGACTGAAGCTCCTGTAAAAAGAATGTATTTATCATCCTCAAAGAACTGTGGATGCTCAACAATCTTCCAAGGCTCACCATCTCCAAATTCAACGGACAAGTTTCCGTTCTCAACTTTCTCCCACTTAGCTGGGGTGAAATTGTCTTCGCCGTAAACATCCGAAAATAATTTCTTGGCATCATCTTCGCTTATTGTAATCTTCGAGCCGTCACTCTGAGCCGAGGCAGTTCCTTTAAGAGCCGAGTTTCCCATTGAGGTATCTTTTAAAATTTGCAGTCGAAGACTCGCCTTGATTTCATTGTCCATTTCGGAAAAAACAACACCCTTATCATTAAGAGCATTTGTAAGTGTCACACAACGAGCCATTCCCGAAAGGGTATCAGCATTGTCCGGTTTAGTCGCCTTTGTGGCTAAAAGCTTGTCAATCTCTGAATCGTATTCACTGTCTGAAGAAGCCGTATCCTTTTTATCATCGGCTTTAGCAGTTGACGCATCTGCGTCTGAAGCTTCCGATTTTGAATCCTTTGATGCTCCTTCTGTAGCAGCTTCGGAAGACTCATCAGATGACGAATCCTCAGATGAAGCAGTGTCAGCTGAAGCTTCTTCCGAAGTTTCTTCAGTCGCCTGCTCTGTAGCCTCCTGCGTTACTTCTTCTGTTGCTTCCTGCGTGGTCTCGGTGTTGATAGCGCCCTGTTCCTGAACATCAGCCGATGTACATCCCACTGCAGCCGCGCTGACCATTACACTGATTGCCATTGCAATAAATGATCTTTTCATGATTTGTTACCTCTTTCCTTTTGAGTCATAGTCATTACTTGCGATAAAATCATAACATTTTATAAAAAATATTACAAGTTTGCGCCGATTCTGTTGCACGATTTGTAAGCAATCTTCGGCGAATGTATCGTCAAAAAATATACAATAAAAGAATCATTGATATATAGAACATATGTTTGCTAAAATTATAGTGGTGCTACCCTTTACGGTAGGCGGTTGGCTCTTTGCCGGGTGTAACCCGAGAACTCTCATGGTACATAATAGGAGGGAACGGTATGGGAAATCTGAAAAAGAGCAATCTTGATGATAGAAATTGCGATAACTCTTATAAGTATTGTTGTAACGATTATCAGTATCATCGTTACAGTGATCAGTATTTATAAGAATTCAAAAAAGTAGGCATCAAAAAAGACCGCTGAAAAACTTTTGGCTAAGTACATGCGGTCTGTTTTGATCCATTACTATTAACCGGAGCTAACCGTCTATCGGTAGCACCTTTTCTAAAAATATATTATCATTACCTTCCTTTATCGTCAAACATATATTCTTATGTGCACCGATCCCAAAACGCACAAAGCAAAAACGCCCATGCGGATTCAAAGCACTGCGCCCTCGCGCGCCGCTCAGGTGAGTGTCACGACATACACGGGATTGATCGCATCGGGCATGTGGTAATCGCCGACTTTCCTGTATCTGCTTGCGCTGAGCTGGACGATGTCGGGCTCGCCATAGTTTCCTTCTTTGACGATTGAAAGCGCCTCGGTCAGTGTCTCAAGCGTGATGCAGTTTATAACGATCTTGACGCTACCATTTTTCCTCTTAAGAAGTTCGATGATCGCTTTTAGATTGCCGCCGCTTCCGCCGATGAATGCATGGGTCGGAGCGGGAAGCTCTTCAAGCGCAGCGGGCGCCTCGCCCTTAACGATCGTGATGTTATCCGCGCTGAACTTCTCTTTGTTTGCCTTGATAAGCTCAAGTGCTTCATCGTTTCTCTCAATCGCATACACCTTGATATCGGGATGCAAAAGAGCTGTCTCAACAGATACAGAGCCTGTTCCGGCGCCAACGTCATAGAGCACGGAATCCGAAGAAAGCGAAAGCTTCCTGATAGAGATCGCTCTTATCTCCTCCTTGGTCATAGGCGTCTTGCCCCTTATAAACTCATCGTCTCGTATTCCCTTGATCACAGGCATGTCTCCCGCATTTTTATTTTCCATAAACAACAGACACTTTCCTTTCTCATCCGCTGAAAAGATATTGTTTCCAAGCTCTTTTTCCGTAACTTCAAAGACTCTCTCGTCATTGGTCCCAAGCTCATAGCCAATAACGATCCTAAGCTCTGCCGCCTTTAGCACCGCCTCCGCGATCTGTCCCGCGTGGGCGCAGCTTGAAGGAAGAACGATAAGCTTCTTAGAGCAAAGCGCGTATCCCAAAACATTGCAGTCTCTTCCGTGAGCGCTCACAACATCACAGTCCTCAAGTCCGAGTCCCAATCTGTTTGCCAAAAGAGCTATCGAAGAAATCCCGGATATCTTATGAACCTCATAGCCCGCATTTTCAAAAGTTACCGCCGCACTTTTAGCTCCGCTGCAAAGGCTTATATCACCTGAAAAAAGAGCCAGCGGATTGCGGTAGTTTCTTTCTTCAAGAAACTTTTGTATGTCCTTGCCTAAATACAAGGGTTCAAATTGAACCCTGAGTCCGCTCTTATTTAATCTTTCAAGAATGCTCTTTGCACCGAAGATCACATCAGCTTTCTTAAGTGCTTCATCAAGCTCTTTTGTATAATACCTTGCGTCTCCCGGTCCTATGCCCGCAAGAGTGATAAGCTTTTTCTCTTTAACGCCGAGCTTGTCCAAAATTTCTTTTAAGCCAAAGCCCTCACTTACCTGCGATAAGCTCTCGGGGCTCTTTATCATCACAGCCTTGATCCCGCACTCCTTGGCCGCAAGGAGCTTCTCATCAAGTCCGCCCGTTGCGCCGCTTTCCTTGGTAAGAATTACCGATGCACCAATCTCTTTTATAAGAGCAACATTCATATCCTTGGAAAAAGGACCCTGCATCGCGATTATCTGCTTACCTTTAAGCCCCGCTTCTTCACACTTTGTAATGCTCTCAAGATTCGGGAGCACTCTCGCATATACTCTCGAAACATTGCCGATCCTTGATACTATCGCCTTCAGATTCTTGCTTCCGGTAAGAAGAAGTATCTTTCCGGCTGTCTTCTCAAGCTCATCCGCAGCCTCCTCGATGGAAGCGCATTCCATAAGCATGGAATAGTTCTCGCCGCTTCCCGTATCCCTAAGAAGCCTTAAATACTCGGCTCCCGTCTTTTCGCACGCCTTCTTAATCTCACCGGAAACAAGCGTGACAAAAGGATGTGTTGCATCAACGCAGACAGTAACGCCCTCGTCCGAGATAAGCTTTGCCATCTCGTCCGCATCCTTCCTTCCTACAATGACATTGTCTTCACCGCAGGAATTCTCGATCTCTTTTCCGTAGTCCGTCGCAACGCTGACAACATGCGATACGCCTGCCCGTAAAAGCGCAGATGCAAGCTCTCTTCCTTCAGTTGTTCCTCCGAAAATCAGGACCTTTTTATCCTTATCTCTCACTCTTGTATCCTCTTTGAGTAACCATCTTTCCGCCAATATTCGCAGTTGTGGAATTGCCGATAAACACAGTTGAAAACATGTCGGCGTCCGCATCCTTAAGCTCTGCCAAAGTCATAACGCTACAGCTCTCGCCGTCTCTTCCGATGTTATTTGCAATTCCGCATACCCTATCCGCAGGAAGCGTCTCCAACAAAATTTCGCACGCGTGCTTAAGATACCCTTTCCTTCCCTTGCTCTCCGGATTGTAGATAACTACCGACATATCTGCCATCGCCGCACACCGCAGCCTCTTCTCGATAAGCTCCAAAGGCGTAAGTCTGTCGCTCATACTGATAAGGCAAAAGTCATGTATTAAAGGCGCCCCAAGAAGTGCCGCTCCACTAAGAGCCGCAGTAACCCCGGGGATTACCCTGATATCGACATCAGGAAATTTTTGTCCCAAAAGAAACGCAAGTCCCGCCATTCCATAAACTCCCGCATCCCCGCTGCAGATAAGCGAAACCGCCTTGCCTTTGGCCGCTGTCAAAAGAGCCAGCTCAACCCTTTTCTCTTCTCCCATCATGGGCGTAGAGATGTATTCCTTGTCCTTGTAATAAGGTCTTACAAGATCGCAGTACACCGTATACCCCGCGATCACATCTGATTCCAAAAGAGCTTTCTGAGCTCTGGCAGTCATATCTTCGTAGGCGCCGGGCCCTATTCCTACTACGGTTAAAGAGCCCTTCTTGTTAGGCCTCATAACACCCGCAGCAAAGGTCATCCCCGTTCCCTTGGTCTTGTGAACAAGAACTTCTTCCGCTCCAAGAGCAACAACCGCTCTCTCGCAGATGTTATCGCAGCCCGTCACCTCAAGTGCAAACTCGGAAGCTTCAAAGTCTCCCGGCATCGCCATAAGATCATCCGCTTCAAAGGTCACAAAATATGCATCAAGCTTATCAGCGACATATTTTAGTCCCTCTTCATCTTTTTTTATCGATGCGGAAGCAAGAGCATCCACCGCCCTTGCATCAATCCTCGCTTCTTTAAGCTTAACAAGGCAAAAAGAGTAAAGAGCTTCTCCGTCCGTACCCTTCTTGCAGCCCATACCGACCGCGATACATTTGGGAATGAGCTTTAAGAAATCGCCCTTCAAACCAAGCGCAGAAAGAGCATCGTCATCTCTGTACGAGATCACAAAGAAGTTCTTTCTCCCGCTCTCCGGCAGCGCGGCTTTCTTCTCAGGATTCGCATCATCACTATACAAGTCACCGATGTCTTCCACCCTTACAACATTCTCATATCCTATGCCGCTTCCCACAAACGCTTCCGCGCCTTCATCTACAAAGTAGTAGCCTTTCTTCTCTTCCAAAAGGCGCGCCGTAAACTCTTTTGCCGCCTTCATATCGGATATAACAAGGTCATTTGCCTTGGCATAGACATCAACAGCGAACTCATTCTCAACATCCGTTGCGGTTGTAAGAACCGGCTTGGCACCAAGAAGCATCGCCATAAGGCGCGCCTGTTTAACTCCGCCTCCGATGTGCCCCGACAAAATAGGGATCACGTTCCTGCCTTTTTCATCGATAACGATGACCGTGGGATCTTTGGTCTTATCCTTGATATATGGCGCGATCGCTCTGACAGCAATGCCTGCGGCGCCTATAAATACAAGAACGTTTCCGGTATCAAAGTTTTCTTTTACAAAAACATCAAGCGACTCTACGGGCTTAACTGCAGCGCTTTCGCCTTGCAGATCATCTTCCGCGTTACCCGAAAAAGCTCCTTCCGCCCACTTGGCTTTTCCGCCTGTCACAAGAAGAATAAGGAGCCTTTCTGCCAACTCACGCCCCGCATCGGTAAAGCTTATGATCTTGTATTTTTCATATTCTACCTTGTTCATAGCATTCTCTTTCCTAGTGCCTTCTCATACATCTCATCCGTAAGTGAAAAGAGCTCTTTTATCAGCCCCTTTTCAAGAACCTTCGAAGGTTCCTCGCACATCGTCCTTCCGTCATCATAGATAAGAAGAAGTCTGTCCGAATAGTTAAGTGCAAGCTCAAGCTCGTGAAGCGACATGATAATTGTCACGCCCTCTTTTGCCAGACCTTCGATCACATCCATAAATTCCATCCTATACCTTATGTCCAGGTACGAAGTGGGCTCGTCCATGATAAGGTACTCAGGCTCCTGGGCAATCGCCCTTGCTATCAAAGTCCTCTGTTTTTGCCCGTCGCTAAGCTTGTCGTAAGGCTTGTCCTTCAGCGCTTCTATCTTCATAAGCGACATCGCCCTCTGCACAGCCGCAGAGTCTTTTTCCGAACCGAATCCGAAGCAATCGGTAAAAGGAAGCCTTCCCGCACTCACAACATCCTTGCACGTCATAAGCTCAGGCTTTATCCTGTCCGTCGTAACGATCGACATCTTCCTTGAAAGCTCGCGAAGCGATATCGTCTTAAGCTCATCCTCGCCGAGGTAGACCGCGCCTCCAAGAAGCGAAAGCTCGCCTCTTATACTTTTTAAAAGAGTCGACTTACCCCCGCCGTTTGGACCGATCAGCGAAATGATCTCACCCTTTTTCACCTCGAGGTTAACGTCCTTAAGCACTATGTTTTTGCGATATCCGGCAGAAACGTTCTCTATTTTCACCTGCTCTTACCTCGTCTTATTATCATAAAAATAACTATCGGCGCGCCAAAAAGTGACGTCACCGCTGAAATATTCATCTCCGTCGGCGCAAAGAGCATCCTCGCCAGAAGGTCGCTCAGCATGCAAAATACCGCGCCCGAAAGGAACGACGCCGGGATCAAAAGAATCGGCTTGGACGATTTCAGCACTTCTCTCATAAGATACGGAACCGCGATTCCAATGAACGACACGGGTCCCGCGAATGCCGTAACGCACGCCGACAATATGCCCGACAAGATTATTATCACGATCCTGCAGAGCTTAACGTTAACTCCCACGCTCCTTGCGTAGCCCTCTCCGAGCCTGAACGCATCAAGTGTTTTGGAAAAAAGAACCACCGCAAAAAATGTAATTCCTACAATTATCACGGAAAAAAAAGCTCCCTCCGCGTTTGCTCCCGAAAAGCTTCCCTGCGACCAGCTGTGGAGGTTAACGATGTCCGAGTCCTCCGCAAACGTCACAAGAAAATCCGTTATCGCGCTGCATATGTATCCGATCATGATTCCCGCAGCCAAAAGAGCCGACATACTCCTAACCTTTTTCGAAATCATGATGATAAATCCCGTCGCCGTGATCGCACCGACAAATGCAGCAAACACAAGCAAAAGATTCGATACCCTTCCTATCTTTCCCGCAAAAAAGATAAGTGTAAGCGCAACCACCATCTTGGCTCCCGATGAAATACCAAGGATATAAGGGCCTGCGATGGGATTGGCAAAATACGTCTGAAGAAGGAATCCCGACACGGCAAGTGCGCCCCCGAGAACCAGCGCCATGACCGCCCTCGGAAGTCTTATCGTCATTATTATGTTTATGATCTTGGTGTTACTGCTCGTTCCCGCAAAAACTTCGATTATCTCTTGAAGACTTATCTCTACATTTCCCACAAGAATATTTACAAGGAACGAAGCGATAACCAGTATCAAAAGAGCCGCAAATACAACCGCCGTTCTTTTCTTAATCTTCTTTTCCATCTTAAGGATTCTCTTTTGCCTTTCTGAATTCCGTGTCGAAATCCGCAGCGTAAAGCCTTGATTTCTCGTATCCCGCCTGACTTAGCGCATCTCCGACTATTATAAGCGCCGTCTTATTTATCCCGTGTTCACGTGCCATATTGGGCAGTTCATCAAGCGTGCAGATAAATTTCTTTTCATCGTCCCATGTTGCTTTATAAACAACCGCGCACAGAGTTTTCGGATCTCTCCCTGCGTTCAATATTTTATCTTTAAGTCCTTTTATATCGCCCGCGGACAAAAAGAACACCATGGTCGCGCCGATAGAAGCAAGGTTCTCAACCGACTCTTTTTCCGGAACCTTGGTACTTCCTTCCATCCTCGAAATAATGACGCTCTGTGTGATCCCCGGCAGTGTGTACTCAATCTCAAGCGCTGCCGCCGCCCCGCAAAAAGAGCTCACTCCGGGCGTTACGTCATAGGCTATTCCAAGCTTATCAAGCTCATCCATCTGCTCTCTTATAGCGCCGTAAATACTGGGATCTCCCGTATGAAGTCTTACAACATCAAGTTCTTTTTTCTCAGCGTCCTTCATAATATCTATAACTTCTTCGAGGGTGAGCCTTGCGCTGTCATGGATCTTGGCGTCCTCTTTGGCATAATCCAAAAGCTTTGGATTAACAAGAGAGCCCGCGTAAATAATGACGTCTGCGCTTTGTATAAGCTTCTGTCCACGTATTGTTATGAGGTCCACTGCTCCGGGACCTGCTCCGACAAAATGTATCATGCTATTCTCCCTTGTTTCACAACTTCTCTATATATTCATGTGCCTTATCTGTACTTACAAGCTCCGTATATTCATTGGAAAAGACAATAACTTCGATCTGTACTTTTCCTCCCGCCCACTCTTCCATGTTCTTTTTAATTAGCTCTGCCATCCTGGGAAAAACCTTGTCCGCAAGGCCTTTCTCCGTGATAATCCTGACTGCTTCATCCGTCATTACACACTCGGACAATTCGGCCCTTATACTACCACCCGATGCGCTCTGCGCTTTTGAACCGGCCTTGTTCCGTTCGCCGCCGGATTTCTCATACATCTCTGCGATGTCCGACAGGATTTCCATTCTGTGATCACCGTACCTTGAATGCGTATTCTTTATTCCGCCCGCGACCTTTACAAGCTTACCGATATGTCCGACAAACAGCATCTTCTTAAAGCCTTCCTCAAGCGCGATTCTCACTGCGTCATAGACAAAATTGGAAGTCATGACTGCGTTTCCGTCTTCAAGCATGTATCTCTCACTTAAAAATGTTATTCCGTAGTTTCCGGGCGCCGCCAGCAAAATTTCTTTTCCCTCAGCTTTTTTTACCCTTACGTGAGTCCTTATTGTCTCCACGATCGCACTGTCACTCATAGGTTCAACAATACCGGTGGTCCCAAGAATTGAGATACCGCCAACAATTCCAAGCATGGGATTAAAGGTCTTTGCTGCAATTTCCTCGCCGCCCGTAACACTCACTATGACCTCAAGACCCCTTTGCCCGCCGGGCCGTATATCCCTAAGCACTTCTTCAAGGTTCTCACGGATCATTTTGCGTGGAACTGAATTGATGGCTGCGGCGCCGATTGGCTGATCAAGTCCCGGCTTTGTAACTCTTCCTACACCCTCTCCGCCATCAATAAATATGCCTTCTTTATCTGATTTTCTCACAGTTACATTTATATAAGCTCCCGTCGTCACATCCGGGTCATCTCCTCCGTCCTTTATGACAGAGCAGGTTACTTCCCGGTTGTCGGAACTTTTGATTATATTCACGATCTCAGCATTGTACACAGGTCCCTTGGGGGTTACGATACTGACATTGTTTATATCTTCTCCTGTCAGCAGCATCATAAGAGCTGCTTTTGCCGCAGCAGCAGCGCAACTTCCGGTTGTATATCCGCTTCTAAGTTTCTTTTCGCTCATACACATCCTCCGCAGCTTATTTCATACCCCTTTTTTCATCCATGGAATACAAAACCGAATTGACAATTGCTGCAGCAACGCCACTTCCGCCCTTTCTTCCGCGATTAACTATATAGGGAACGTCACTTTCAAGTATCAGTTCTTTTGCCTCTACCACATTTACAAAGCCCACAGGAACGCCTATTATAAGCTCCGGTCTGTAGCCCTCATCCATCAGCTCTTTTAATTTAATAAGAGCAGTCGGGGCATTTCCGATTGCAAAGATGAGTTTCTTATTCATGCGAAAAGCCTTCTCCATGCTGACATAGGCCCTTGTGACCTTCCTCTTGGAAGCTTCCGCAGCTACTTCCTCATCTGCCATAAAGCAGTACACTTCTCCTCCAAACTTTGCAAGTGATCTCTTATTTATCCCTGAAAGTGCCATGTTGGTATCAGTAACAACGCAGGCTCCATCTCGTATTGCCTGCCTTGCTTTCTCTACAGCATCATCAGAAAACATGAGAGTATCAGCGTACTCAAAGTCAGCAGTAGTATGGATCACCCTAACAACAGTCTGTTCAACATCTGTAGGAATCTTTTTCCCGCTCTCTGCCAGCTCTTTTCGTATTATCTCAAAGCTTCTTTTCTCTATGTCCGAAGGAAGTATGTGCTCTATATTCATATTTGCCACCTTTACTGCAATTTATGGAAAAACTCAGTATCTTCCAGATTCCCTGTAAAGATGCCTGAAAGATCACTTATTATCATTCCTGTTCTGTCTGTAAACTGATACAGAGACTTATCCGTGTACCATACATTTCCATCCTTAACCGCTTTAAAATCCGCCAGGATGGCTTCTTCACTCTTAAGCGCATCAAGTGACTCAGGACTATCCTCTATGGTCGAGTTATATATTAGTATGTCAGCGTCCTTGGCATAATCGTAAAAAGCCTCCACGCTGACCGATATGTATGAGGAATTACCCTTTGCATCGCTGCTTCCGGGAGCAATATAGTCTCCTCCTGCCTTCTCAACCATCTTGGCAAAATAGTCATCGTCTCTTCTTGTGTGAACAAGGTGCTTTGAATTAATTGAGAAAAAAACAACCTTCTTGCCGGTCTTTTCTCCGCCTTCCGCCGCTTTTCCAAGGCTCACCTGTTCTTCAAAAGCTTTTTTTGCTTCATTTTCTTTATCTGTCAAAAGACCATATACCTTGATCCACTCGCATCTTCCAAGAGGTTCGCTCTCATAGCTTGATCTGTCTATAAGCACGGGAACTCCCAGCTTTTCAAGCTTCTCCATAACCTTGGGGGTATGGAGGATCATGGTTGACTCAATGGCAAGCTGTATATCTCCTGAAACTATCTTCTCATAATCGGGAGCGCTGTATTTGCCGCCATATCCCAATGTTCCGGCATCCATGCTCTTCTTGGCGCTTTCTATATACCAATTATCTCTTTCTATTCCGGAGAGCGCAATCTTTCCTATGGCACCAATTGAATCAAACTGGCACATGGCGCTTGAAGCTGCAAGGTATATCTTATCCAGCGGTTTTTGTATTACAGTAAAGGCCCCTTCGCCTTTTCCTGCTTTCTTTCCCGAAGTCTTAACCCCCTTAGGGATATCTTTTCCCTCAGGTACGATCAAGTAATTTCTGCCATCGTATACGCTTAGAACAGCGTATCCATCGTTATATCTATGTATAGCGTAGCAATCTGCATACGCGTTTTGGTCGGTACTTAAATATTCAAGCCCTTCGATATCGGGGGCTTTATTAACAAGCGCCTTGTTCGCAATATCTGCGCTGTCTGCGCCTTCATCATTTGCATCGCCGGACTCTTCACCGAATTCTTCGGGATTACCTGCTTTGTCGCCGGACTTTGCATCTTTTATCGAGAAAAAGAGTTCATAGTCGATGAGATGCGGAGTGCTCATGGCAACAGTGTCCGCCTGTATCTTCATCTTTTTCTCAAGCTTAATGGGAATTATAAATTCAGAATTCCCATCCTCGTTAACGGGGTCGTATCTAACGCCGTCAACCATCATGTAATCATAATTGGAACTGCTCCAGGTAATGTCTGCAGTAGCCTTACCGTTTTTTACAGTTACCTTACAAGGACTGTCTATACTTGCCTTTCCGCTTCCTCCCGTAAGAGTAACAGATGCGGCATATTCCCCATCTGAAATACTGCCGCATCCGATTAAACTTATGGTGATAAACAGGAAAAACAAAATGCTCTTTATGCTTTTTAACAAAGTGTTTTTTTGTCTATCCATAATATCCTTATTGTGTATTTATTTTATAACCGCACCTGTGTGCTCAACATAAATCTTCTGTACATCTGCGATTCTTCCAAGTCCGCTGATCTGGCAATCAACTTTTTCAAAAGCACCTGATGCCTCAAAGCCGCTCTTCCAGGAATCCTCATCGTCTCCTGCCATGTCGTTGTTGGCATGATCGCCTGCAACAACCATAAGGGGACGAAGGACAACCTTGGTGTAGCCTGCTTCCTTAACCTTGTCGATAACAACACTAAGCTCTGTCTCTTCAGGCTCGCCTTCAACTGTTCCGATAAATACGTTCTTGTAACCAAGCTTATCCATCTGTGTCTGCATCTGGCTGTAAGTTACGTTTGCAGTATGTGATGTTCCGTGTCCCATAAGAACAAATGCTGTCTTGTCCTTCTCAGCAACGTCAATGCCGTCGAAGCCTGCAGTCTTAACTGCCTCAGCAACTACTGCCTTTGCAACGGTCTCTTTATCACTATTGATAACTGTAGCATCCTTACCAACTTCTCCAAGAAGAGGCTCAGCAACAGCTACCTTATCAAATGTCTTCTCATACTTTTTAAGGGCATCAATAAGCTCATCGTACTCAGCGCCGTGCATAAGGTGTGTAGGCTGGATAACAAGCTCTTTTACCCCGTTATTAACTGCTCTCTCAAGAGCTTGATCTACGTTATCAATATCTTCACCATCTCTTGCAAGAACGTGGTTGATAATGATCTGAGCTGTGAAAGCTCTTCTTACTGCATAGTCGGGATAAGCTGCTGCAAGGGCCTTCTCGATACCGCCGATATCCTGAGCTCTGCTGTCGTTAAAAGATGTACCAAAGCTTACTACAAGGATTTCTTTTTCTCCGATACTGTCTGCATTGAGAGCATCGTCCTTGGAAGCATCACCTGTATCTCTTCCAAAGTAATCAGGATCTGCGCTCTCTCCCTCAACTAGCTCTTTCTGTGCATCTGTAAGTGCATCCCATGCCTTCTTGGCCTCAGCACACTTATCCTTGGTATCATCTGTGTAATTCTGAACATAGATAGCATCAATAAGCTCTGCAACCTCATCTGCTGCAGCCTGATCTTCCTCTGAAGCAAGTGCTTCTACGTCAGATACTACTACTTTGTGGTCATACCATTTACCCTTTGTTCCAACAAGTGCCACGTCAAACTCCTCATCAAGTACGGGAACGGGAATATCAAATCCGTTAACCTCTTCTGTTGTTCCATCTTCGTAAGTTACTGTATCAACTGTGGGCTGAAGAAGCTCTGCGCCCTCTTTCTGTGCATCCTCTGCTGATCCAAGGAACAGATTAACTATGTTCTTGGAAGGAAGAGATATGTGAATAGTCATCTCTCCGTCCTTAACTGTAAGAGTTCCTTTTCCATCACATGCTTCGTTAACATGGAACATTGATCCGTCTGTGCTAAAAGAAGCTGTGTAAGTGCCATCTGCAAGTGCGCCATCCTCAGCTGCCTCTGCGCTTGTAGCCTCTGTAGCAGCCTCAGTTGTCTCTGCTGCCGCTTCTTCGGAAGCTCCTACAGATACCTCTGTTGAAGGCTCCTGAGTCTGTGTTTTGCCGCATCCTGCAAATGCTGATGCACACATCATGGCAGCAAGTACTGCTGCAAGTGTTTTCTTTTTCATAATTTTCCTCCATATAGATATATGTGATTCTCTAAGCCATTAAGAACAATAAAAGACCCGTGCCTTGGCACGAGTCCCGTAGTTCAATTGATATTATATAAGAGCGCAATAACACTCACCTGCTGCGTTCTACAGCAGATCAATCTTCGTACAACCAGTTCCTCGTGGCTTGGATATCCCATGTACAGCGACAGGCAGGTCTCCCGGCTTATCAAAATCGGCATTGGCCAAGTTCGAATCACGGTGACGAGTTCGTGCAGGATTTACACCTGCTTCCCTTTTCACCTGCAGAGTATCGATTTTTTGCGATATACAACTGCAGGCACCTTCCGCTTTATGTATTTTTCAACACATATAATAGCACATCTTATGTAAAAATAAAAAATAATACCTAATATACTCAATTATTCATCAGTATTGATACTCAACAGTATAATCCGGCGTTTACAAAACGCCCCAATCCTTTAGATAGGAACTGATCGGAACTATCTCATCAAAAAGGTGCACATACCCTTTTAGAGACTCCGCTTTTTGCCTGAGGGTCTTAGAACGCCCCCATACAAGGATAAGAGCCTTGCCCTTGCCGTTTTTGGCTTCCTGGATCAGATTTGCAGCAGCACTGTTTCCGTCAAATGCTACGACCATAGAAGGTCTTCTCTCAAAGATTTCGTAGTTAAAACTCTTGTAGATACCCATTCCCTGTGCTTCAGGAGATACGCGTATATCAACGTTAGCAGCAAGAAGCTTGTCTCTCTCTGCTTTAGTAATAATCGCGGGAACTACAGCATATATCTTGAATCCCTTTTTATTATGATCCACAAGATACTTTTCATATCCAGAAAGCTTATGGCCTATAACAAAGCACACATCTTCAGGATTAAGTTTTTTTATAAGTTCATCAAGCTGAGTTTTACCCTCTGCCGTAACTCTAGTAGCCCTTTTCTCGGTATTAAAGCTTCCTCCCACAAGTACAACAGGAGTACAATCCCAGGTAATCTCGCTGACCTTGTCTTTAAGCTCTGTATATGCATCAAGTCCGTCGTTTCTCGCAAGCTTCTTACCTATCTTGACGGTCTTCATTTTTTCAAGTAAGACTTCCTCCATATCGCGGCCATCAAGCAGCTTGTTATACCGCTCCGACTTTTCATCAAAGGCTCTCATGCTCTTTTCTATAATAGTCTCCTCTGAGAACCTCATGAGCATCATATCATCCTCAGAAAGACCAAGAAGCTTTTGAAGTGAAAGCTCTTCATCTATTGAATTGGTTCCGTAAAGTGCGGCTCCGTCAGTACCCTGAACGCACTTTATTCCCTGCTTTAAGTACTGTTTTATGGGATGCTTATCAAGTGAATTTAGGTTGTTTAGTCTTACGTTACTTGTAAGCTGAAATTCAAGAACTACTCCGTTTTCTTTTAGCTGCTTAAGTACCGCTTTGCCCTTTACTGATCTTGGACTATAAGTATACAGGCCGTGTCCAAGTCGTATTATTGGCATCTTCTGCCCCGGTGCCAATGAATCTTTTACGCAAAGAATACTGTGGGCTATATTGTCCTTTTGGCTGTCGTTCTCTCCGGCGTGTATCCTTATTACAAAAGAAGAATCCTTAGCCGCGATCTTTACTATCTCCTTAAATGCCGGTTTTAAAGTGATGATATCGTTTATCTCTTCGCCTACAAAATCACAGCCGGCAACATATGGGTCAAGTGCGGTCGCTTTTAAAACCTCAAGGTTCTGCGCAAGGTAATCTGACGGTGTCACGGCGTCTTTTATGATGGTAAGCGGAATCCTTCTCATTGCTGCAAGGAAGCGGATCATTACACCTGTCTCTTTGTAGATCTTGGGCATAACCTCATGCACCTGCTTAAGCATATCAAGGGATTCATATTTTTTTACCAGTGTGGTATCACTTATCTCCGCATATTTTATGCCATATCTCTTATAATTTCTGGCTATCCACAAAAGCTTATCCTGAAAGATAGTATTATTGCAGTAATCAGGATTTTCCTTATCCCTAAGCATCTGAATAAGCGTCTTTTTAACATCCTCATCGGGAATCTGGGAAATGTTGTCGATGCTTATTTTTTCTTCACTCTCTTTTCCCTTGGTAAAGACATATCTATAAAGGTACACCTTCTCAAGATTGGTAAAGACCGCCTGTCCGTCTTTTATGACAGAAAGAGAGCCTCTTATCTTAACTATATTCATCTCTGCGTTATCCAGGTTGTTTAGAATGAGATCCGCAAAGTTGATAAAAGTCCTGTCGTTGATCTTACGATCAAGATACTTGCCCTTAAGATCTGAATAAACAAACTGCCTTGCAACCTTCTCCCTTTGAGCATTCACCTTCTCCCACTGCTTATCTGTAAGCTGCAGATCCAGTTTTTTGACATAATATAGGGGATATCTTATCTGATGATAGATTCCAAGTGCAATCAGCATGTCTGCAGGAAGATTGCCGTTCATGTGAGTGTGCAGATCTGCACGGAATTTGAGCTTCTTGTTGATATAAGTCTTAAAAATGGTCTTGTCCGCATCGAGGCTATAATCCTTGGACTGACTCATAAGTGTTTTGGAAATTGCCGGCATAGAGGCCATGCGGTCAACACTGCCATCGGGATGTATCCTTGCAACCTCAATATCTCCCAGGGAAAAGATATAGCTCTCCTCGTTATTTCCATCGATATAGCAAGGAACTTCATCCCTTATTACAAGCATTCCGTTGCCATCTTCGGAAAGAGGCAGCTTAAAGCGCCTGGCAAGGTTTCTTATAAGATTTCCCGAATGATGATTTGGGGTGGACATGACGTAATACAGCTTGTCCAGATCCTTATACAGACTTACTATTATATCTTTTTCATTATCAAGAAAAAAACATGAAAAATATGTCATGGAAGCTCTTCCTTTCGCACATACACACCTGCACTTGTATTTGTACATATTATACTATAAAAAAGAAAGTCCTATTAAGTAAAGAAGCCCATAGGATCTTGCCATCCCATGAGCTTCTTTACTTAATGTATTATGAAATCTTCCAACCAACTGCTTGACGGCGGGAATCAATAAATCTCTTGTAGATTCCCTCTTGGGCTGCAAGCTCGCTGTGCTTGCCCCTTTGTACGATCTTACCCTGATCCACAACAAAGATCTGGTCGGCATTTTTTACCGTCTTTAATCTGTGCGCGATCATGAGTATTGTCTTCTTTTTGGTAAGTTCTTCTATCGCTGTCATAAGCTCTTTTTCATTCTCAGGATCAACATTGGCTGTTGCCTCATCCAGAATGATTATGGGAGCATCCTTCATAATAGCCCTAGCGATAGAGATACGCTGGCGTTCTCCACCTGAAAGACTTGCTCCGTTCTCCCCGATAACAGTATCATACCCATCAGGAAGCGCCATAATAAAGTCATGGCAGCACGCTTTCTTGGCAGCCTTTATAACCTCTTCAAGAGGAGCATCCGGCTGACCAAAGCGAATATTATTGGCAATCGTATCATGGAAAAGAAATACATTCTGGAACACAAAGCTGTAGTTGTTCATAAGAGAGTTCATTGAATACTTCTTTACATTCTTTCCGTCTAGTTCAACTTTTCCCTTATCAACATCCCAGAATCTTGCGATCAGGTGACAAAGTGTGGTCTTTCCTCCGCCGGAAGGTCCAACGAAAGCGGCCGTTGTTCCGGATGGGATAGAAAGAGCAACATCGTCAATTATCTTCTTTTCATCATATGCAAAATCAATATCGCAGACAGCTATATCACTCTTATTTGCAACTATGTTGTCGCCTTCAATGTCCATGGGCTTGATATTGAGGATCTCGTTTGCTCTTGCAACAGACATATCAACTATTCTAAGAAGCGCTGAGAAGCTGCCCATTGCCTCGAGTCCCTCATATACTTGAAACGACATGATCATCATAACAATGGCTGTTACAAGCTCCATGGTTCCGTTTAGATAAAAACAGATTGAAGCAAACATGATTGCAACGCCTGTAAGCTTTAACACCCCTCTTTCAAAAGGGACAAAAGAGTTTGCGGAAATCTCCAGATCTGTACATACATTTCCCGCTTCATCAATACTGTCATTGAGCTTCTTTCTTGATGCTCCGACAAGGTTATAGGCTTTTACCTCAGGAATTCCCTGAATATATTCGATAATATTGGCAACAAGTGATGTATCTGCAGCGATTTTCCTTGCAGATATCTTCTCGCCGTGTTTTCTCATAAAATAATTGATAACGGCAAATATAGCAATGCCCACAAGACCAACAATACCGATCCTGTAATCAAATATAAAGATAAGAAGCATGATAACACTGGTGCCAAGTATGCCCTGAGTTGTTACCATTACAACTCTTGTAGCCACGTCTCCAAGAGCCTCCATGGTATTGGTAGTGACAGATGTGATCTGTCCAAGGCTGTTCTCGTTAAAATATCCCATGGGGATAAATCTTAAGTGCTCGGCAATATGAATTCTCTTTTCAGCACATTCTCCATATCCGCCTCTACACTGAAGCATCGTTGTATAGCCCTTGATTATGGCTTCTATGATAAGCGGAATCGTCATTATAAGAAATCCTATCAGTATAGTTTTCTTATCCAAGGTTCCGTTCAGATAATTCATTATGATATAACCAAGAGCTGGATATTTCATGGCTCCAAGGAGTGCACTGACAATTCCAAGTGCCAGGGCTGCATAAAATTTTTTTCTGTTCTTTTTGGAACAAAAGGCAAAAAATCTTTTGAGTGTTTCTATCATTATGCCACACCTCCTTCTGTGTCGCTGTCCTTGGCGGATATATGAGCTTCCCACATCTTGGAATACAATCCTTTTTTATCAAGAAGTTCCTTGTGTGTTCCCATCTCTTCTATGTTTCCGTTGTTGATTACAACGATGTTGTCAGAATCAATGATGGTTGAAAGTCTGTGCGCAATAACAATAAGTGTTTTGCCTTTAACGAGCTTTGCAACCGATGCCTGGATAACCGCTTCATTCTCAGGATCTGTGTAAGCTGTGGCCTCATCAAGAATAACAATGGATGCGTCCTTCATCATAGCTCTCGCAATTGCGATCCTCTGTCTTTCACCTCCGCTAAGGTGTGCTCCGGATCCGCCAACTACTGTATCAAAGCCATTTTCAAGTTCCATGATAAAGTCATAGCAGCCACTTTCCTTGGCAATGCGCTCAACTTCTTCATCTGTTGCTCCCGCTCTTCCCATTCGGATGTTCTCTCTGACTGTTGTATCAAAGAGGAAATTGTCCTGAGAAACATAGGCAACCATTTTGTTGTAGTCTTCAAGAGACATATCTCTTATATCAACTCCGCCTATTCTGATACTTCCTTCATCTGTATCCCAGAGAGATGCTATAAGTCTTGCAACGGTTGATTTACCACTTCCTGAAGGACCAACTAAAGCTGTTATGGTTCCGGGCTTGATATCAAGACTGATGCCGTGCAGAACCTCTTCATCCTTGTATCCGAACTTGACGTTCTTTAATACGATTCCGTTATCAGAAGGAGTAGCAACGCTCTTTTCGGGTCTCTTAAGCTCTTTTTCCTCAAGTACCTTATCAATCTCTCCAAATATGGATGTTGCCTTTCCTATGTCATCGCTGTATCCCATTACTGTTGTAAGGGGCGTCACAAGTCCGCTAGCCAAAATCACGATATTGATAAAGCCTGCGAAGCTAAGACTTCCGTTATACATATAGAATGCTCCTGCGGGAAGAACCGCAAGAAGTGTTGCAGGGCCAAAAGTCAGCGCAACGGAATGAGAAACTATACATTTCCTCATCCAATCTACAAAGCTTGCTGCGTTCTCATTGGCAGCCTCGACAAATCTCTCATATGAACTCTCCGCCTTACCAAAAGCCTTTATAACTTCGATACCGCCAATATACTCAACAGCAGTGTCATTAAGAGCCTTGGTGCTCTCCTGCGTACGCTTAAAGGGCTTTTCATAATCCATAAACATAAAAGCCATTGATATGACTGCCAAAGGAAGAGTAGCCAGTGACCAAAGCGCCATTCTCCAATCTATTGCCACGATAAATGCAAACATCACTATAGGCGCAGTGATATTGGAAGTAAACTCCGGAATAATATGTGCAAGAGTTGTCTCCATGGAATCTACTCTTTCTACGATTATGTTCTTCATGGCTCCTGAAGGCGTCTCAAGGACTGTTCCAAGAGGAAGTCTTGAAAGCTTGTCACACAGTGTTTTTCTGATATTACCCAGAAGCTTAAAGGTTGTCTTATGAGATATGTTCGTTGAAAAGTTGTGGAACAGTATTCTCAGTATCCAGCATGCTGCAATAAGCAGTGACATTTGAAGGTATAAAGATATGTCTTTATTCCCCTCAACAAGATTTCTTACGATCTTACCCATTAGAATATATGGAATAAGTGAAAAGATTACGCCTATAAAAGCGTAGATTATGCTGGCAATATATTTGTTTTTATATACGCCGGCGTACTTGAATATATATTTAAATATATTCTGCTCTTTATTTTGTCCTCCCATTTTTTCTCCTCCAAATGATAATATTTATTAGTTAGCTATCGCTAACAATAAATTTAAAATTTAACCCGCCTGAGCGGGCAATTTTAAAATTTATATCACATATCCTTTAAGTAAAACCAAAGTACTTCTTCCATGCAGCTGTAAAAAACTCATCAAGAGTGCGCGCATAATGAATCGCATCTTTTCTTGAAAAATCATGTCTTATCGTTTCAAAAACAGCTTCTGCGTTTACAGATACAAGCAGATGAAGTTCTCTTTTGTTTATCCTTGCCTTAATACCGTTACTATGCTTGCGTGCAAGCTTGATATATCTAAGTGTTGTCTCTTCTTCTCTGCTTGCAATCTCATGAACAAAGTTCTCATACCTTGTTCCCGCCGATTTACAGACGATCAGCTTAAATGCATCAATATTGTCATATACATAATTAACTACGAATTCTGAATCCTTGCTACTGTCAAAGATCTTCTCAGCACCGTATTTCTCTATATTTGCAAACTGAGCCGTCTCTTCTCTGGCGTACAACTCAAGGAATTCTCTGTAGGTAGGTTCAACTATTGCAGAAAAGATATCTTCCTTATTGGAAAAATGCTTATAGAGAGCGGAAACAGTCATGCCAACCGAAGAAGCTATACGTCTCAATGAAGCATCCTTAAATCCATATTCAAGAAATTCCTTCGTCGCAGCTGCCAAAATCCTGTCACGACTGCCAATCTTATCTCTTTCCATTCCATCCCCTGTAGATATAGCCACGCTATTCTTCACCTCTAAATCATTAAAAGCAAAAGGTGAACAGCGTTCACCAAACAATAGTTAGTGTACACTGTTCACCACGTTCTGTCAAAGACTTTTTGCTTGTCTCCTTTTTATATTACTTCTTTTCTTCAGCTTTTGTATTGTCCACTTTGATGTCTACGCCCGCGCCATTAAGGTTGATGTTCTTATTAACCTTAGCATCGTATGTACCGGCCTTCATGATTTCTGTGAAATCAACGCCTGTAGCTTCTGACATTGTATCAAATACCTGCTTCATAACTATTGGCATGTTTCCTGAAATCTGGCTTGCGCCGTTGCTTCCATCGCCTGTGCCATAGATATTGATCTTGTCGATCTGTGAAAGAGGTTTTGCAATCTCAGCAGCCATCTGAGGCATAATCTTAATCATCATCTCAGCCATGGCAGCACCGTTGTATTTTTTGTAGGCCTCAGCTTTTTTCTCCATTGCCTCGGCTTCAGCGATACCTTTTGCCTTGATGGCTTCGGCTTCCGCTTTACCCTTAGCAGCGATACCTGCTGCCTCTGCATCATACTTAGCTTTGATACCTGAAGCTTCCTGCTCTGCAGCATATTTCTGTGCTTCAGCCTGAGCTTTCTTAGCATCAGCTTCACGCTCCTGCTCATACTTGGCAGCTTCAGCTTTTTTCTGACGCTGAATAAGTTCAGCTTCAGCTTTTTTCTCTGCCTGATATTTCTCAGCATCGGCTTTCTTTTCAATCTCAGCTGCAAGTTCCTGCTGCTTTACAATTACTTCTTTCTGCTTCAGTTCTGCCTCGCGCTCTGCCTTAGCAATCTGAGCATTAACGGTTGCAGCCTGAATTGTTTTTTGCTGTTCCTGTTCCTGAATTGCATATGCTGCATCTGCTACAGCGCTTGCTGTATCAGCCTGTTTCTTAAGTTCTGCCTGCTTAATTGCAAGTGCGTTATTCTTCTCAGCAATCTCTGTCTGAGCAATAACTCTTGCATCGTTGGCTGCCTTATCTGCCTCAGCCTGTGCAATTGCTACGTCTCTGTCTGCCTGTGCCTTTGCGATTGCAGCGTCCTTCTTGATCTTAGCTGTATTGTCCATACCAAGGTCATTTATAAGCCCGTTCTCATCAGTAACGTTCTGGATGTTACAAGAGAGAATCTCGATACCGAGCTTATTCATATCTCTTGAAGCCTTCTCCATAACCTGATCTGAGAAGCTGTCTCTGTCGGTATTGATTGTCTTAAGAGCAAGTGTACCGATGATCTCACGCATGTTACCCTGAAGGGAATCTTTAAGGTCATTTGTAATCTGCTCAGGTGCCTTGTTAAGGAAGTTCTTAGCTGCAAGCTGTATTGCTTCCTGGCTTGTTCCGATTCTTACTTTTGCAACAGCATCAACATTAACATTGATGAAGTCATTTGTGGGAACCGACTGCTCTGTCTTAATATCAACAGTCATCTGTCCAAGATACAATTTATCGACTCTTTCGAAGAACGGAACCTTAACCCCCGCACGTCCTATCAAGATTCGCGGTGCCTTCCGTATACCTGAAATGATAAATGCTTTATCCGGAGGCGCCTTCACATATCCTGCGGCGATCACAACGATCGCAATAACTACGATTGCTGCTATTAAAGCTAAACTTATGGTATTCATACTGTTCCTCCTTTAATGAAACAAGTTATTTTGTATGAATACATTGTATTGTAGGCGTGGTGCGGGATACATAGTGAGCTTGGCGAATGCATCGTTGTTATTTTTCATTTTTGGAAAAATAGAAAAAGCGCGCCGCAAGCGTTTGAATGGCGATTCCCAGCTATTCTTCCTGCCTATATTTGCCTTTTCCCCAATTATCGTTAGGCAATTCCCTGCTATTCCTCCTACCTATATTTGCCTTTTCCCCGATTATAGGTAGACAAATCCCCACTATTTCACCTACCTATATTTGCACTTTCCTCGATTATAGGTAGACAAATCCCCGCTATTCCTACTACCTATATTTGCCTTTTCCCCGATTATAGGTAGACATATCCCCGCTATTTCACCTACCTATATTTACATTTTCCCCGATTATAGGTAGACATATCCCTGACATTCCTCCTACCTATATTTGCCTTTTCCCCAATTATCGGCAGCCACCCCCTGCCATTACGCCTGCCATCCTCCCTACCTATATTAGCCGCGATGCAGCTGCTCATAGATCCTGAGCCTGAGGTAATAAAGTAGTCACCCTGCCAAAGGCAGGGCCTGTCCTTGATGCTCATAAATCAGAATGCTACACTGATAAAGCCGATGGCGGTACTAATCAGCTGCTCATGAGTCCATCGCCATCGGTGTTGAGTAACCGGCATTCTGATTTATGAGTGTCAAGGATGACGGACATCGCCACAACATTTATATAATCACCAAATTCGCATATCCTCATAACTGGCAAAGCAATCGGCATAACTGAATTTGCATGCAAGCCTCCATTCGCTTGCCGGTCTTGTACAAATCGAGTAGGAGGAATTTCTCTTAATTGAGAAATTCCGACCTCTCACACCACCGTGCGTACCGTTCGGTACACGGCGGTTCAATCAACTTAACAAGTAACACACCTTTTGGTGTAGTAGTCTACCATAGAGATTAGTCCGAATGAGGCTAATCTCTTATTGCTTATAGCTTTGGATATATCAGATGCACGACAGACTCTTGCATATCCTCTTGAATATGCGGTTCTCCATGCAGCCCATTTAGGAACTCCAAGTTTTATAAGATTCTTTGCTTTGTTTCGTGGAGTCTTCCAGTGTTTCCATATGCACATACGAAGCCTATAACGGATATGTTTGTCCATTTCTCTACACAGATGTCTCATACTACCTATCTTAAAGTAGTTAATCCATCCTCTGATGAGCTGATTAAGTTTCTCCACTTTATAGCTGTTGCTGACGCCCCAACTACGACAAGTAAGTTCTTTCATCCTCTTCTTAAACTTCGCTACTGATTTTGCATGTGGTTTTGCCTTAAACTGATGCGCCCTGGAATCAAAGTAGAATCCGAATCCAAGGTATTTAAGTCCTTGCGGCTTGTCCACTTTACTCTTGGTCATGTTGACCTTGAGACCTAGTTTCTCCTCAATGAATCGAGAGATATTTCTCATAACTCTATTAGCAGACATTTCACTACCAACCATGATGATACAATCATCTGCGTATCTTACAAAGTTAAGCCCACGCTTTTCCATCTCCTTATCAAGTTCATTCAACATGATATTCGCCAATAATGGCGAGAGATTTCCTCCTTGTGGTGTTCCCACAATAGAATCCTCGTATTCATCATCAATCATGATTCCACTGACTAGGTATTTCCTAACGATAGAAATAACATCTCCATCTTTAATAGTTCTACCTATGATAGTCATAAGTTTGTCATGATTTACTGTGTCAAAGAACTTTTCCAAGTCAATATCTACAATCCAATCATTACCGTCATTCATCATGTCGAGCGCTGTTAGGATTGCTTGCTGTGCACATCTATTAGGTCTGAATCCATAACTGTGGTCATGAAATTGTTCCTCATAGATTGGTG
>JAEEGJ010007543.1_pt1 | contig 31071 bp, 24 predicted proteins | sample 8958761 | NCBI WGS metagenome assembly JAEEGJ01 (sample SAMN16246546, study PRJNA631951) | gut metagenome | biome: gut microbiome; feature: rumen; material: RS-attached | host: Bos | place: Iran: Karaj | collected 2018-10
ACAAGGTTCGTCAGAAACCCCTTAGAGTTATCCTTAACGGTCTTGGAAAAGATGCTGCTCAGATCATTTCCCGTATCAATGGCTTCACATATGTAGAGACACAGTATGACTACTACACAGGTGAGGTTAAGGAAGTATTCAGAAAGTGCTACTCCAAGGATGCAAATTCACCTCGTGCTAAGGTTAACTGCTACGGCGCTAACGATGTACAGGAAGGTGTTGCTATCATGTGGAAGGAGAACGTTGACGTATCTATCACAGGTAACTCAACCAATCCTACAAGATTCCAGCATCCTGTTGCAGGTACTTACAAGAAGGAGCGTACTGAGGCTGGTAAGAAGTACTTCTCAGTTGCTTCAGGCGGTGGTACAGGACGTACACTTCATCCCGATAACATGGCAGCTGGTCCTGCTTCCTACGGTATGACAGATACTATGGGACGTATGCACTCAGATGCTCAGTTCGCAGGTTCTTCTTCAGTTCCTGCTCACGTTGAGATGATGGGTCTTATCGGCGCAGGTAACAACCCTATGGTTGGTATGACTGTTTCAACAGCTGTTTCAATCGAAGAAGCTGCTAAGGCTGGTAAGTTCTAATATCCCAATTTCGTTAAATAAGTGACTATTGAGCGTGACACATTAATTGTCAATGACAATGAATGTGTCACGCCTTTTTATGCACTTTTTTATCTTATGATATTAATAGAGATAAAATTATAGTTCACTTAAAGGAGAAAAACATGAGAACCAATATGACAATTCGCATCTTTTTAACACTTCTTGTTTCCGGCGCCATGATAGGATTGCTTCTGGTTGGGTGTGGATCTTCAGGCAATACGAATGGACTTAGAGGAGACGGAAGCGTAGATCTGGGCTTTACCATTCCAAGAAAAGCCAGCTTAAGTGACTTTGACTGGTTCTTTAAGTCATCACAGTATGACAAAAGTGGAGAAGTGGCTTTTACAAATCCCTATGGCGCCAGAGGTATATGGGAGATGTGTATCTGGAGAAAGATCGGAAGAGGCATGGATGCCCAAAAAGAAGTCTACTGGATGAATGTAGAGATTGCAGATGAGAAGGGCAATATGATCGGTCTCGATCCCGGAATGGACCTGTCTGCAGCAGCAGATGTTTATGCATATCAGGCTTTTCTGGAGAGTGACGAGGCGAAAGCTGCAGGCATTGAGCACAGCGACACAGCTTCCAAGCTGATAGAGGCTATGACCAATTTGGAGGGTACAGTACCTGCAAGAGTTACAATGGTTCTGGTCGGAATAGAAGATAACGACGGAAACTGGAGAGATATAACCGATGCAAACCCAACGCTATTTGAAGGAAAGTATTATCCTGACGGAATGTTTGTAAAGATACAAGACAAGAAGGGAAATCAGATCACCTTTAATAATTTTGTAAGTAACGGAAATGAGCAGCACTCTATAGGAGCCTTTACTCCAGCTAATAATGATCCGGCACTCAACGGAGCAATAGCTATTTCCAGAAAGACAAACTGAACATGATTTAGTGCATAAGTAAGGGGGCTGTTTTCACAGCCCCCGCTTTTTGGGGTTCACATTTTTTATCTTCTCTTTTCGGGATACTTCTCATAGAAGAGATCCTTGTCCTTGTACATTGCTTCGTCAGCGTATCTCATGGCCAGTCTGAGTTTTCCGTTATACTCATCGTGGTAGTAGCCGATGGCGAAATACAGCCACTCGGGATCACTGGCTTTTTCTCTGAGGACTTCAAGCTTCTTCTCAAAATTATTCTTGCTGTCGAAGGATACGATAACAAATTCGTCGCCTCCGGCTCTGTAAATTTTGTCCCCGTCGAAGATCTCTTTTAACACATCTGCGGCGTAAACCAGGAGCTTGTCGCCCTGACTGTGGCCGCCGTTGTCGTTGACGGACTTAAGGCCGTTGAGGTCACAGAATGCAACGCTGAAGGGCTTTGGATTGATCTTTAGCTTGAGTGAGAGCTCATCAACGTTGACGTTCATGCAGTTTCGGTTAAATACACCGGTGAGCATGTCCACGTTGCTGAGGAACTCAAGCCTTTCAAGGAAGAGGTGGTTGGCAACTTCAGATGCAAGGAAGAAGCTTACCAGTTCCACAGTCTCTTTTATTCGTGTCACATCAGAGACGTCAAAGTTACAGATATAAAGGAAACCGATGATTGCGCCCTGGTGAATGAAGGGCACAAGTACAACGTTGTGCACATCATTTGCCTTAAGGGTTTCAACCCATAGGTGAGCTTTCTGGTCATAGATCTCCATATCTTTTTCATCTTTGATAATGATGGAGTTTGTTTCCTGAAGGAGATGTTCCCAGCTCTCAACGACTTCGAATGGAATGTGAGAGAAGATCTCTTTAATGGACAGATTCTCATCTTCACAGGTTTCTGCAACCGTATCAAAAGTCCTATCCTCGCGTACATAAGTAACTATGGCTGCGCTGAAGGCTTTTGCGTATTCGCGTATGTCACAGATAACTGTATTCATGCTGCTGAAGAACTCTTCTTCGTTTCTAAGCTCAAGACAAGTCTTAATAACAAAGCTTGAAATGTCAGGAGAAACGGTAGAGTATTTGCCTGCATCCATTTCTTTGTTCAGGGTGTACATGAACAGACAATAGGCGGTATCCGGATCATCGTCGTCAGAAGGTTCATTGCAGACAACCGGGAAGAGGATATCTTCAGTCCAGAATCCGTACAGCTTAGTGGTATCCACATAGGTGTGAATGTGTTTTCTGTTGAAAGCCGCTTCCATCAGGATGTTGTCAAATTTGGGATCCTTGGTCATATTGTCGTAGTAGCTGGTACCTTCCAGCATCTTATCCACTGCAGCGCTGTCATAGGTGCTCTCATCAAAGCCTCCCTGGAACATCTCAAGATAGCTCTTTTTAAAGATCTCATTTGCCACGTAGTAAAAGACTTCTGCGCAGTTACCATCTTTGTCCCGGTGGACTTCCATGATGGTTGCCGGAAGTTCAAGAGCATTTACAGTATTTTTAAAGGATTCATATCGTGTATTCGCCATATCATTTCACCATATCGGGGTTGTTGTAGAAGAATTCTTCCTTGTACTCCTGTTCATATTCGTTAGCAAAGTGCATTGCACTGTGAAGCTTACCTTCGGTGGTATCGGTGTAGTAGCCAATGGTGAAGTAAACACCCTGAGGATCGCTGGCAGCCTCCTGCAGCGCCTCAATCTTTCTCTGGAACTGTTCCTCGGTGCTGCCTGTGGAGATTACTGCAAATTCGTCCCCCGAAGAGCGATATACATAGTCATCGTAAAAGATATTCTTCAGTATCTTACCGGCCTCCTTAAGAAGAGCATTTCCGGCATCATGTCCCTGTTCGCTGTTTATGGTCTTTAAAGTGTTCAGGTAGCAGAAGGCTACGCTGAAAGGCTTAGGATCGTAGCGAAGCTGAACAGCCAGCTCATCGACTTTGGTGTTCATGGCATTTCTGTTCAGAACTCCGGTGCGAACATCGATGTTACTCAGGTTCTTGAGCTTGTCGATGAACAGGTGGTGAGCTGCCTCGGATGCCAGGAAGAAGGATATCAGCTCCATAGTATCCTTGAACCTTGCAAGCTTTTCTGTATTGAAGTTGGATATGTAAAGATAGCCAATAATTGTGTTCTGATGAATGAAGGGAACAAGACAGAGGTTGGTGACGCCTGAATCCCGCATGGTCTTTACCCACTTGGGAGCCTTTGCCTCAAGATATTTCATGTCTTGCTCGTTCCTGATTATGATGCAGTCGGTGCCTGTTATAAGTTCTTCCCATGATTCCACGATCTCATAGGGCATGTCAGCAAAGACGTCCATTATATTAAGGGCGTTATTTCGCACGGATCCGCTGATCACCTCGAACTGATCAATTTCCCTGGATATGGTAAGAATTCCTGTGGCAAAAGAGTCTGTGAACTCCCGGATGTCTTTTGCTACAACATCCATTCCGGCGTAGAAATCCTCTTGTTTGCGAAGGTCGACGCAGGTGCGAATGACAAAGGTTGCAATGTCTGGAGCAATGATGGAGTACTTGCCGGCATCCATATCTCTTGTGAGGTTATAAACGAACTGGCAGTATCCTGTATTGGAATCATCGTCATGGGTAAGAGGAATAATAATGTTTTCGGTCCAGAAACCATAGATCCTGGTGGTGTCTATATAGGAACAGTAGTGCTCGCCATTAAATGCCGCATTAAAGACAATGTCCTCAAACTTGGGATCCTTAGGAAGCCGTTCTGTGTATGGCTTGCCTTCCATAGGCTCGCCGGTCATACTGAAGGAATCATTGGTGGCAACCATTATGATTTCTCCACAACTGCCGTCAGCTTTTTTCTCAACTGAAAAAACTGCGCATGGCATCTGGCACAAGTTTGCCAATGTCTTGAATTGGTCGTAATTATGTTCTGACATATCTGCCTCCGGAGATGACGACATCACGATAATAATTATACTATTATATATTATCATAAAAGCGCAGGTGTTGTTTAGCGACCGGCACTGTAAAATTATGAAAATACTATTAAATTATCGGCAATTATGAAGTATAATTAGCAGAAAGGAGGAGGGTGTATGGATATCTCATTACCAATTATCTGGTTGATAGTCACAATCGTCTTATCTGTTATCGAGATCTTCACCATGGGCCTTGTCACCATTTGGTTTGCAGCGGGTGCGGCAGTAGCTCTTTTGCTGTCCCTGATTGGAACACCGGTGGCAATACAGGTAGTGGCGTTTCTCGTAGTTTCCATTGCGGTTCTGGTCCTTGTAAGACCAATCGCACAATCGCACTTTAACAATCGTATCAAGAAGACCAATATCGATGCCATAATCGGCAGGAAGCTCATTGCCAAGACCGATATTGATAACCTTCATGGTACAGGCAAGGTGGATATGGACGGCTCAACATGGCTGGCAGCTTCCAGCGTGGATAACATCGTTATTCCTGCGGGAGAAGAGGTTGTGGTTAAAGAAGTCAGAGGAGTAAAGTTAATTGTTGAAAGGGAGGGCCTATAAATGGCAGCTGTAGTAATCGTAGTATTTATTATTTTAGTCATCATTCTTTTAGCAACAAATATCAGGATCGTTCCCCAGGCGCATTCCTTCGTTATCGAGGAGCTGGGAGCTTACAAGGAGACCTGGGATGTAGGTCTTCACTTCAAAATTCCATTTATTGACAGAGTAGCAAGACAGGTGGATCTTAAGGAGCAGTACTGTGACTTCCCACCTCAGCCCGTTATCACACAGGATAACGTAACAATGCAGATCGACTCCATCGTATTCTTCAGGATTTCAGATCCTAAGGCTTATGCATACGGTGTAAGAAACCCTATCGGAGCTATTGAGAACCTGACAGCAACCACACTTCGTAATGTCATCGGTTCCCTTACTCTTGATGAGACCCTTACTTCCAGAGATCAGATCAATGCTCAGATGCAGGATGCTTTGGATATCGCTACTGATCCATGGGGAATCAAGATCACAAGAGTAGAGCTCAAGAACATCAATCCTCCGGAGCAGATCAGGGATGCCATGGAGAAGCAGATGAAGGCTGAGCGTGAAAAGAGAGAGAAGATCCTCTTCGCAGAAGGTGAGAAGCAGTCACAGATCACCGTAGCAGAAGGTGAGAAGCAGTCCAAGATCCTTCAGGCTGAAGCTGACAAGCAGGCAACAATCTTAAGGGCTGAGGCTGAGAGGGAAAAGAGAATTCGAGAGGCTGAAGGTCAGGCTGAGGCCATCAGGAGCATCCAGAGAGCTAATGCTGAGGGTATCACAATGCTCAAGGAAGCCGGAGCTGATGAGTCTGTTCTTACACTGAAGAGCCTTGAGGCATTTGAGAAGGCATCCAACGGACAGGCTACCAAGATTATAGTTCCATCAAATATACAGGGGATTGCGGGACTGGCACAGTCTCTCAAAGAGATAGTTAAGTAATGACAAGTGATTTTGCAGTATTTTCGGACATCCACGGCAACCACAGTGCTTTTCAGGCCTGTGTGGACTATGCTATGGGGAAGGGCATAACAAATTTTGTACTTCTCGGAGACTTTGTCACGGATTGTCCGTATCCCCAGAAGACCATGGAGCTCATATATGTGCTGAAGCAGTATTTCAACACTTATATAATCCGTGGAAACAGGGAAGAATATCTTTTAAACTACAGAAAAGATGGCACAGGAAACTGGAGAAAGGGCTCGGCAAGCGGGTCCCTTCTCTATACCTACGAGAATCTGACCGGCAAGGATCTGGATTTCTTTGAGAGTCTGCCAAATTACGGGATCTATCAGCTAAAAGGACTTCCCGGATTTGAGTATTGTCACGGTTCACCACAAAATACCAGAGAGCTGATGTTTCCGGACAAGAGGAACACCAAGAAGATACTGACTCACCTCAAGACAGGGGTTCTTCTACATGGTCACAATCACGTTCAGGGGACCTATATCTACAGAGGCAAGAAGGCGGTCAATCCTGGGGCTATCGGAATACCGTGGTACTATGGAGGCAAGACCCAGTTCTGTATTATTCATGGAAACAGCAAAGGTTGGGAAGAAGAGTACATTCAGCTGGACTATAACAGAAAAGAGATCCTGAAGGAATTTTCTGAGTCGGGGCTGATGACCATGGCGCCTGCATGGGCGGCGGTGACGATGCACACCATCAGGACTGGTGTCGATCTCAACGAGACAGTGCTCCTTAGGGCCATGAGGCTTTGCGAGCAGGAGAGAGGCACGGTGAAGTGGCCTAATATTCCTGAGAAATACTGGGCCATTGCGCTTAAGGAAAACAATATTGATCTTAAGGGAAAAGACATTCCCAAAAAAGAGGAGCTCTAAGCTGTGCGGCTTAGGGCTCCTTCTGTTAAATACAGGTATTTTGTTTTGGTCAGATCGTGGTGTCAACTGATACTGAAGCGTCGGCTGCAGTGGTCTTGTTGGCATCTTTATCGTACTGTTTGAGCTGATCATCGAGCCAGCTGGATTTGTACTTGGCGTACTTGTCAGTGGTCGTCTGAGCAGTTGTCGAAGCTGATGTTGATGAACTGGAAGCGAGAGTCTCTTCAGCTTCTATGGTGCCATCAGTTTTTTTCAGGACATCTGATTTGGGAGTGTATCCTGAACTCTTTATACCACTGAGATGACTATCCAGAAAACTGGTCTTTGAGGAAGAGCTCTTTTTACTGCTGGCAGTTGTGGCTGCAGTCGAAGAATCAGCAGCGGTAGTTGTGGATCCGGTTTCCTGATATGCCTTAAGTGCAGATTTGTTTCCAACCTTGTTCACGTAAGACTTCATGAGGGAGCCATATGCGCCGCTTTTTATCTGGGAATAGTCACCGTAGAGACTGCTCATGCTGCTGTTGAGATCGAACTGTCCATTTAGACTGCTAAAGAAATTAGTGCTCAAATAATCACCTCCTTGATAGTATGTCTGCTTGTTGTAGCAGACGCCAAAACCTCCTTGCTTTGGCAAAAATACATAATATCTTACGATTATTATGAGGTAGAGGAGGGGAATATTCAATTTATTAAGGATTAAAAAAAAATAAATTTTGTATTACAGAATGTGGTTAATGTTATCGTTAAAACGTGCTATAATAATTATGATATGACGTTAATATATCTACGGAATATACCGATATATTATGAAAAGATATATTCAAGGAGGCGCTATGAACAAAAAGAAGGGTTTATCGGTAAAAGTTAGAATTATCGCATTTACAGTAATTCCATCGGTGGTACTGACAATCGCTATGCTCATAACCGGAATCACGTTCATGAAGACCGGTATGGAGGATGAAGTTCTAAAGGGTCTTTTGTCTTCGGCATACACCTATAAGGACATTGCATGTCATGAGGTTCAGAGGGCAGCCGGAGATAATGATATTGAGAGTACTCTAAAGAGCGAGACGGGGTATGACTTCACCTGGTTTGATGGTGACTCCAGAAAGAACTCTTCTCTTGGGGCTTCAGTGATTGGAACCAAGGCCGCTGATACTGTTATCAGCGCTGTAATAAGAGGAGGAAAAACATTTACTTCTACCAATACTCAGGTTGCCGGAAAACCGTATTTTGTAGCTTATGTTCCTTATTCTGAGAACGGAAAAGTAGTAGGTATGGCATTTACCGGTGTTTCCAGAGATGCTGTTCAGTCACAGATCAACAAGTCAATGATTACAATGATCTGTATAAGTATGGTTCTTCTGATTATCTGCGTTATCGTAGCGATCAAAGCATCCCAGGGAATAGCTGGCGGTGTTGAAGCTATGAATGAGAGCATTCAGCATCTTGCAAATGGTGAATTTGTAAAGGCTGAGAAATATCTGGACAGAACAGACGAAATTGGTGTTGCACTTAATAACACCAATGGACTTGTAGACAGACTTCAGGAAATTGTAAGTGACATCAGATCGTCAGCAGCTACGGTAAGTTCATCTTCAGAGCAACTATCTGATATGGCTAATCAGATCTCTCAGACTGCAGAGGATGTATCAAATGCAGTACAGGAGATTGCTTCAGGAGCTACTCAGCAGGCTGATGAGATTCAGAGTGCGGCTGAGAACGTAGGACGCATCGGAGATGCTGTAGGAAACGTGCAGTCATCAACAAGCGATCTGGATACACTTGCAGGCAAGATGAAAGAGGCTTCACAGGTATCCAGCAATTCCCTTGCATCTCTACAGGATTCTTCTGCTGAGATGACAGCAAAGATAGAAGAGATCACAACAACTATACAGAGAACAAAGGAAGCTGTTACAAATATCTCAACTAAGGTTGAGGGTATTACATCTATTGCAACTCAGACAAACCTCCTTTCACTTAATGCTTCAATCGAAGCAGCAAGAGCCGGAGAAGCAGGTAAGGGCTTCGCTGTTGTTGCGGGCGAGATCGGACAGCTTGCTGATAACTCAAGAACAATGGCTGATGAGATCAAGAAGGAAATGGAAGTACTTCTTGAAGAATCCAATGCCGCGGTACATGCTGCTGAAGAAGTAAGACAGGGTAATGTGGATCAGCAGGTTGCTTTGGGAGAGACCATTGAGTCCATCAACGGAATGCTGGCTGATATTGATTCAACAGTTGGCGGAGTGCAGACTATCAGTGCAGGAGCTGACCAGTGTGCTACATCCAAAGATGCAGTTGTTGATACTATGAGTGCTCTTTCTGCAATATCGCAGGAAAATGCAGCATCTTCACAGGAGACAGGAGCTTCCATGCAGGAGCTTTCCGCTACAGTTACTACTCTGGCAGGTTCTGCAAGCAACCTGAAGGATGTAGCAGAAAGACTCAACGATGAACTTTCTTTCTTTAAATAATGCCTTTTAATTTCTATATTTGATGGTTACTATATGAGCGACAGCCCCCTGATTAGTGGGAGAAATCCTATATCAGGGGGCTTTTTATTGTTATTTTACAGTGTAATAGAAAATAAGAGTATTAGCGAGATATAAAGAGTAATAACGTGTAATATGGAGTATAATGAGATTTTGTACAGTTGCATTAAGACACTTAAGTAACTAATATATGGATTTAGAGGTTAGCACTCAATGATAAAGAGTGCTAACAAAACAAAAAAAGTATTTTCATTAAAGATCATATAAAGGAGGCATTTGCAATGAAGTTAGTACCACTTGCAGACAGAGTTGTATTAAAGCAGCTTGAGGCAGAAGAGACCACCAAGTCAGGAATCGTTCTTCCCGGCGCTGAGAAGGAGAAGCCACAGCAGGCTGAGGTTATTGCAGTAGGACCCGGCACAGTTGTTGACGGTAAGGAAGTTAAGATGGAAGTAAAGAAGGGTGACAACGTCATCTATTCCAAGTACGCAGGAACAGAAGTAAAGCTTGATGACGAGACATTCATCATCGTTAAGCAGAACGACATTTTAGCTATCATTAAATAATCTCTTTATATTAAAAAGAAAAATCGGAGGCAATTACAATGGCAAAGACAATTAAGTACGGCGCTGATGCCCGCACAGCTATGGTAGAGGGTGTTAACAAGCTGGCTGATACAGTTAGAGTTACACTTGGACCTAAAGGAAGAAACGTAGTTCTTGATAAGAGCTATGGCGCACCTACAATCACAAACGACGGTGTTACAATCGCAAAAGAGATCGAGCTTGAGGATTCTTATGAGAACATGGGCGCTCAGCTCGTTAAGGAAGTAGCTACAAAGACAAACGATGTTGCAGGTGATGGAACAACAACAGCTACAGTTCTTGCACAGGCAATGATCAACGAGGGTGTTAAGAACCTGGCTGCAGGCGCTAACCCAATCGTTCTTCGTAAGGGTATGAAGAAGGCTACAGACGCAGCAGTAGAAGCTATCGGCAAGATGGCAACCAAGGTTAAGGGCAAGGAGCAGATCATGAGAGTTGCAGCAGTTTCATCAGGCGATGATGAAGTTGGACAGATGATCGCTGATGCAATGGAGAAGGTTTCCAACGACGGTGTTATCACCATCGAGGAGTCCAAGACAATGCAGACAGAGCTTGACCTTGTAGAAGGAATGCAGTTCGACAGAGGATACATTTCAGCATACATGGCAACAGATATGGATAAGATGGAAGCTACATTAGAGGATCCATTCATCCTTATCACAGACAAGAAGATCTCAAACATCCAGGATATCCTTCCTCTTCTTGAGCAGATCGTTAAGACAGGAAGCAAGCTCCTTATCATCGCTGAGGATGTTGATGGAGAGGCTCTTACAACACTTATCGTTAACAAGCTCCGTGGTACATTCAATGTAGTAGCTGTTAAGGCTCCCGGATACGGCGATAGAAGAAAGGCTATGCTTGAGGATATCGCTATTCTTACAGGCGGTAAGGTTATTTCTTCAGATCTTGGTCTTGAGCTCAAGGATACAACAATGGATGACCTTGGAAGAGCTAAGAGCATCAAGGTTGAGAAGGAGAAGACAACAATCGTTGACGGTCTTGGAGCTAAGAAAGAGATCCAGGCAAGAGTAGCTCAGATCAAGAAGCAGATCGAGGATACAACATCTGACTTCGACAGAGAGAAGCTTCAGGAGAGACTTGCTAAGCTCGCAGGCGGTGTTGCAGTTATCAGAGTTGGTGCTGCTACCGAGACTGAGATGAAGGAAGCTAAGTACAGAATGGAAGATGCTCTCAATGCTACAAGAGCAGCTGTTGAAGAGGGTATCATCTTCGGTGGTGGATCAGCTTACATCCACGCTTCCAAGGAAGTTGCCAAGCTTGCTGACAAGCTTGAGGGAGATGAGAAGACAGGAGCTAAGGTTGTTCTTAAGGCTCTTGAGGCACCTCTTTTCCACATCGCAGCTAATGCAGGTCTTGACGGATCAGTTATCGTTAACAAGGTAAAAGAGTCTAAGGCCGGAATCGGATTTAACGCATACTCAGAGGAATATGTAGACATGGTTAAGGACGGTATCATCGATCCTGCCAAGGTTACACGTTCAGCTCTTCAGAATGCTACATCAGTAGCTTCAAGCTTCCTTACAACTGAGGCAGCTGTAGCTACAATCAAGGAGCCCGTTCCTCCTATGCCAGCAGGTGGCGCCGGAATGGGTGGGATGATGTAAGCGATAACGAGCCAAGCATCCTACAAGAATATGAATAAGAACCACGCATGTGGTTTCAAAGCGGAAGACACATGGTCTCAAGTTTACTTGAAAGACCATGTGTCTTTTTTTTGCTGAATCTGTTTTCAAAAGTACGATATAATGATAATGGAGGTGTATTATGGAGATAATTGCTGAGTACATTAAAAGTGCTATTAAGCAGCTTATTGGTAATAAGACACGTACATTGATGACCATGCTCGGAATAGTTATCGGTATTGCGTCAGTAATTATCGTTATAGCACTAGGCAACGGAATGAGTGATTATATAACTACTCAGCTTAATAATACATTGACCAGCTCCGGCAATATAGCCATAGATCCCTTGAAGACAACTGAAAGAATAACACAGGAAGATATGGATAATGTTAAAGAAAGGATATCTGAACTGAATGGAATCAGTCCGGTGTATTCAGAGTCTGAACGAACTGTTAAGATAACCACCTCAAGGGGGACATTTCTTTCAACATTGATTGCCAGATCTGAAGGCGGTCTTTATGCCAAGGGAAGAGAAATGGCAACCGGAACATATTTTTCCAGGCAACAGGTTGACACACTTGAAAGAGTTTGTGTAATGATGGACACGGATGCTGATAAAATATTTGGCACAAGAAATTGTATCGGTATGCCGATTGAATTGTTGGTCGGAAGTAAAAGCGCAGAATATACTGTTATTGGCCTTAGGCAAAGTGACCACTCATTTTTGGATATGTTCAATGACACTAACAGGGATTTCTATGCGTCTATAGAGATACCGTATACTTCTTATGGAAACGATTTTGATGTTAACGTTGATTCCATGACTTTGGTGGAAGTATATGCCGATGGACAGGTATTGAATGATGTGACCAAAAAAGCATATCAAATAATAGCCAGAAATCATGATCTGGCAGGGAGTAACGCAATATCTTCAAGGATTACCGAAGGTCTTGCAGATATGTTTGGTAGTATTATCAGAAATGCCAGATATTTTATGATACTTGTTGCGATTGTATCTCTTGTAGTCGGCGGCATCGGTATTATGAACATTATGCTGGTCTCGGTTACGGAAAGGACCAGAGAAATCGGTATCCGCAAATCTATCGGAGCCAGAACCACAGCAGTTATGGCCCAGTTTTTGGCGGAATCTGCTTTTCTTTCTTTTATTGGCGGCGTTTTAGGAATTATTATTGGAATTATCATTTCCGCAATCGGTTGCCGGATTCTCTCATTTGAACTTAGACTATCGCCTGCGGAAGTATTGCTTGCAGGATTTTTCTCTATCATTTTAGGCCTTTTTTTTGGACTTTATCCAGCCAGAAAAGCTGCCGGAATGAAACCTATTGATGCGCTTAGGAACATTCTGACAGATAGGAAAAATACAAGAGTCAGAAATATTCTTACAATGTTGGGCATTATCATAGGAATAATGTCAGTTCTTTTAATCCTTGTCATTAGCGATGGGTATGAGGAGCAAATGAAGCTTGATCTTAATAAAAAAGCTTCTTCCATCATAATAAAAGTTGATCCCACGAAAACTGAAAAGTTTATTACAAGAAATTTGCTGTCTCGTCTTTCAGAACACTACAACGGTCAAATATACGGAATAGATCTTGTTGATACAATTTCTGCGGATGGTCAGTCTGTAAGTTATAGGGGACAAGAGGTGACTGTTAATCTTTTTGGCGACGGCAATGCCATATTGCAGGAAAATGCCATGACTTTGCTAAAGGGGAGATTTTATGATTTTGATGAATTGATAAATGGCGATTATGTTTGTGTAATACCTGAAAATGTTGCAACTAAAATCTTTGGGTATAGCGATATTTTGGGAAAGCAGCTTACTATATCGGTGAAAAATAAAAGCCATGATTTTACTGTAATAGGTATTATTGCTACCTCTGATTGGGATATTTCGCAGGAAAACAAAAATATATACGAATGTTATATTCCTTTTATAACTGCCTGTGACGTACTGGAGATAGAACCTGACGAAAAACTGACAGATGTTAAGCTTATTGTAGATCATGATCATGTGGAGAGTGCTCTTAGAGGACTTGCATCTTTAGTTGAAAACATGCTTGATATTAGAGGCCTGGGAGCTGTAAGAGTAAGTAGAGAAGATACTATGAGCGGATATGATCGCATAATGAGCATGATTAAATATGTCGGAGCTATAATAGCAGCTATTTCTATTATTGTAGGTGGTATCGGCATAATGAATATCATGACTGTAACTGTGGAAGAGAGGACAAGAGAAATTGGAATCAGGAAATCTATTGGAGCAAGGACGAGCTATATAATGCTTCAGTTTCTGGCTGAAACTGCAAAGCTTACTTTGGCGGGAGGATTTATCGGCGTTGTTTTGGGGCTCGCATTATCCTTTAGTGTATGCAGATTTATTGGTTTTCCGTTTGTGGTTAATCCACTGGCAGTAGTACTTGTGGCAGGACTGTCTGTGCTTGTAGGAGTATTTTTTGGAATTGCGCCTGCTTACAAAGCTTCTAAACTAAAGCCTATAGATGCCCTTAGAGCAGAATAGTGTTTTAAAAATGCATATTATTAAAAATAGATTAAAAAAAGTAAAAATATTGACTATAAAAAATACGATATATTAAAATGTATTTGTAGTTATATATGCCGTAGTGAAGGTGTATAGAGTAGCAATTGGATGGTTATATCAGGAGGTATTGGAATGAACTTTACTAAAGAACAGATTGAAAAGGCTTCAAAGTGCAAAAGTGTTGATGAGCTTCTTGAACTCGCAAAAGCTGAAGGAATTGATCTTGCAAGAGCTGAAGCAGAAAAGTATTTTGCTCAGTTATCAAGCGGTGAGCTTAACCTTGATGACATGACCAGCGTTGCCGGTGGTGCATGTGCCGGAAATGCATGTGCTCAGTGTTGAGAAAGTTCAGGTGAAATATGGCAGAAATGAAAGTGTCCAAAGAACTTTTTCAGAAATTGGCAGCTTGTAAAAGTGCGCAGGAAGTAATAGATATTTGCAAGGAAAATTCAGTAGAAGTTTCCCTTGAGGATGCTGAAAAATTTATTGCTCAGCTGTCAAACGAAGAACTCAGCCTTGAGAATGTTGAAAAGATTGCCGGTGGAGAACCTTGTGTTGGTGCAGTATCTTTCGGATGCGTTGGAATAGGCATAGCTTAAATTTAATATTGTAAATTATAATTATTGAACTCACGTATATCTTTATTGTTAAGGTGTATGTGAGTTCTTTATAAATAAGGTAATTGTGGGGGACTGTAAAATGGCTTCGGAACATTTAAGCGTGTACAGTATGATTGTGCCTCTTTCAGAAGAATCTGATGGAGAAATGCTTCTTTCAAACGGAGTATATGGTGCATATGACATTATAACGGCTGATGAGTGGAAATTGATTAAAAGTGAAAATACAGAAGAATTACCGGGGGAGACAAGACAGCGGCTTAAAAGGCGTGGGCATTTGGTTTGCGAGGATGAAAAAGCTGAAGCAGAAAGCGCTGCCCTTTTATCCAGGTGTTATTTTCTTCTTCCTTATAGAACTCTTATGGATATAGTAATAATGCCTACCTACAACTGTAACTTCAGGTGCGATTATTGCTATGAGAGAAAACGCCTTGAGAAAGGCGGAGAATGGCTCGGGCACACGATGAAAAAGGAGGTCATCGATGCTGTTTGGGGACAGATTGACGAGTATATCAGGCAGAATAGAGTTATAAGGCATATTTTTTTATATGGGGGAGAACCTCTTTTGGCAAGTAACAGACCGCAGGTTGAAGAAATCGTTAATGGTTGTAAAAAACGTGGGATAGAAATGGTCTGTGTCACCAATGGTTATGATCTTGATAAATACATCGACTTGATAAAGGAGGTTAAATTTGATTTTATTCAGGTTACAGTAGACGGTCCCAAGCAGGTTCATGACAAGAGACGAATTCTTGCCGGTGGGCAGGGAAGCTATGACCGTATTATGAAAAATGTTGAACTTGCATTGAAAGCAGGTATAAGGATTCATCTTCGTACCAATATTAACAGGTCTAATCTGGAAAGTTCCATGGAACTTGTAAATGAGTATAAGGAACGCGGGTTTTTGGATTATCCAAATTTTTATTGGTATTTTAAGGCCACTATAGGGTGCTTTGAAGATGACCCTGCAAATGCCATAACTGATCTGGAAATGTTTGAAACTATGATAAACAGTGGCATGGACAGAACAGAAGCTATGCAGCACTGCATGGTTTACTCTCAGGTGCTAAACAGAGTGGGAAGAGCGTTGGAAAGAGAAAGTTACCCTCTGCTTCGTCCGGCAGCTTGTGGCGCTGAATCAGATATGCTGGTGGTAGATCCTGACGGACTATTGTACACCTGCTGGGACGTTGTATCCATGGAAGAATATGCAGTTGGATTTACTGACATTGAAGCTAAACGTTTCAGATTTGATTTTAGCTATCCAAAGTGGAGAAACAGAACTGCTGACAAAATTACCGACTGTGAGAAATGTCCTGTGATGTTCGTATGTGGCGGAGGTTGTGCTATTGAAGCAGATCACGAATACGGATCCATAAACAGAGGTTTTTGTGGATCGTTCAAGGAGGCATTTAAAGAGGCTGCATCGTACATATGTGAGAAAAATTATCAAAAAAACGGAAATAGGGAATTAAGCGGAAGTTGGTATGATCTGATAAGCGGCATTTCTGAATCTGACAGGAAGTTACTCTTTGAAACAATGAGTCAGAAAGAATCTCAGGACATCCTTAAGAAATACATGAAAGGATTTGACAGAATCTTCTAGAAGAATAACAGGAGGAGAAGGATGAAGCTTAAATTAAAAGAGCCATGGTGCTTAAGGGGATACAGGGGAGATCTGTTTGTACTTGAAAAGTCGGGGAGTATAGAAATTCCTTACAGACTAAAATATCCATTGTATGAACTTCTTTCAAAATGTGACGGAGTCACGGAAATTGACAAAGAGTATGAAGAAAAATTCAGGCCTTTCATAGAAAAATACATAGAAATGGGGGTGCTTGAAAAAACTACAGTTCCCTCTAAAATCAAAGACTGGCAAGAATATGTTTTTTTTGATAACAGGCGTGTTCCTCAGGGCTTTTTTTCCATTACGGGAAGATGCAACCTAAACTGTATCCATTGTTTTTCGGCAACGGAATATGGCAAGGAGATATTTGAGTTTAGTCCGGAACAAATCGAACATATATTAGACGAGTTTTTGTCCTGTGGAATAAGAAATCTGACTATATCGGGTGGAGAACCGCTTGTACGTGCCGACTTTGATAAAGTCGTAGAGGCAATGTACAAAAGGCAGATGAATATGTTGCAGCTATTCACTAACGGTTACAGGTTTAATGAAGAAGTTATAGCTCTTTTGAAAAAATATGATATGAATCCTCAAATAGTTATAAGTTTTGATGGAATTGGAACACACGATTGGATGAGAGGAAGGCAGGGAGCACAGCAGGAAGCGGAAAGAGCTATTAAACTGGCGGCAGACAATGGCTTTTGCGTTAAAGCTAATGTCAATGTCAACTTTAAGACCGCACCGACGATGCCGGAGACGTGCAAATATCTATATGATCTGGGAGTGCGTTCGATATTTTTCATAAGGACCAGTGAGGGCCCAAAATGGATCAGAAGCGGACTTCTTAGCTTAACAGCAAGAGAATATTGGGAAGTTATGCTAAAGGTTAGTGAAAGCCTTAGGCAGGAGAATAAAAAAGATTTGGAATTCATTTGGTTTAACGGACCAACAATTCGGGCAGGAGCGACTGCTGCCGATTATCAAAGAGGAAATTCCTATCAATATGAATCCGGTGATATAAAGCATTCTGCGTGGTGTTTCAAAGCGATAAATGCTGTATACGTATCTTCTACCGGTAGGATAATGCCATGTGATGGTTGTGAGGGCGTTGCGCTTCAAAAGGACTGGGAGCCCGGGCGGTGTAATGTTTTAAATATGCCACTTAAGGATATATTAAATAATTCTTCCTATTCACAGCTTATGAAAATGTCCACAGAGGAACTTTTGGATGGATTAAAAGAGTGTAGAGAATGTGAATTTAGCGATAGATGTCACGGAGGAAATTGCAGAGTCTGCGGCGTGCTGTATCAGGCAGTGGAAAGCGGATTTTCTTTTGAAAATACAGACATTAATCTTATGCTAAAAGCTCCGCTTACATGTTCTTTCTACAAGGACGGGTATTATGCAAAATTACTCGATATTCTTAAGGACTAATGACTATGAGAAAAGTTAAGACTCTGCAATGGATGATCACGGAACGCTGCAATTACTCTTGCAGACACTGCTATCTGGGAGAAGATAAAAAAATCGAGCCGACTACGGATGAACTTATCTCATATATTCCATTTATTAAAGAGGCGGGAATAGAAAGTGTAGTGATTACCGGAGGGGAGCCACTTATTCGTAATGACTTTGAGATTCTGGTAAAAGAACTGTCTCGAAGTGGTATATCCATATCTGCAATAATAACCAATGGCTTTTATCTCAATGAAAGAATTCTTGGCTGTCTTAAGGATAATGGACATAATCCAACCTTTTGCATTAGTTATGACGGAGACGAAAGTCATGACTTTATAAGAAACAGAGCCGGGGCAAGAGCTGATGCCCTAAAAGTTTTTGATTTATGTAAGAGTGAGGGTTTCAGAACAAGCAGCGACATGATGTTTTGCAGAGCCAATATGGATGAGCTCAGAAGTTCGGTAAAGACGCTTAATGATCATGGCTGTTCATCTTTAAAAGTTACGCCGCTTATCATGTCAGGAAGCGCAGGAAAATTCATCCCTGATTTAAAGCTTTCGCCTTCACAGGTTCTTGATGCTTTTTGCAATTATATTCCGGATTATTATCGCGATCATATAAGTATGGAAATATATTTAAATGCTTATTTTTATGCTGCTTCATACGACGGAATATGGGCAATTCCCGCGGATGATGCCTGTTCTTTTGTTGATAATTGTGAGATGGGGCTTTGTGCCAATGAGAAGCTTATACCATTTTTAAACGCACAAGGACGACTTCTTCCATGCGCAGGAGCCGCGTCAGCGGGAAAAGAGATTATAGACGACATGGCCTTTGTCAAGGAGGTTGGTTTTATTGAAGCATTAAATTCTCCCGGTATAAGTTGTTTTTATGGTTATACATTGAAACAGCAGATGGATAACAATACTGATTGCAAGAATTGTAAATATATTAATAAATGCATGGGGGGATGCAGGATAGTAGCTTCATTTGAAGATGGCAGCATATCAGGAAGAGACAAATATTTTTGCACGTATTTTAGAAATGATTACAGGGAAAAAATCTTAAAAGCTGTAAAACATGGAAAGGAGCTTGTGTAGATGAGATTTATTATGGCATACAGTGGAGGCAAGGATTGCACTCTTTGTCTTGACAGGATGATAAGACAGGGACATGAGCCTGTAGCTCTTTATACAACTGTAACAAAGCGAGGTTTTAACTATAATCACGGCATAAGAAAAGAAGTTTTTAAAAAATACGAAGAGCATCTTGGGATTCCTGTTGTGTTTTGCGAGACCGAAGAACTCCATAATGAAGATGACATGTATAAAACTCTTTCGGAGGCAATAAGCAAATATAACGCTGAAGCTGTTTGTACGGGTGATATATACAGGGAAGATGTGGCTGCCTGGAACAGGCATCTGGCAGAGAGGCTGGGGATAGATCTTTTAACTCCGCTCTGGAATGAAAAATCCGAGGATATATTAAATGAGGTTCTTGAAAGAGGATATAAGTTTTTGATAAAAGCCGTCAAAACTGATTATCTGTCTGAAGACTACATAGGCAGAGAAATAAACAAAGATCTTATTGAGGAATTCAAAAAAAGGGGAATGGATATATGCGGTGAAGATGGGGAGTATCACTCAATTACTGTTGATGGTCCGATTTTCAAAACACCTATGAAAATTAAGTTTAAGACTCCGATTGTTGGCGGAGGAAGAGCTATGAGTGATGTCATTTTGGAGGATTGATGTTTGCAAAGGGAAAAGAAAAAAAGCCACAGGAAACAGTACAAAACATAAAGAAAATTCTGGAGAAACTTGATATTGAACTTAATGAGATAGGCTACGAATGCATGAACGGTCTTTCCAGTGTGCAACTTTATGATCCTATGTGTAATTGGAGAGTTTGGGGGAAGGGGACAAATCCTGAGTGGGCTCTTGCCAGCGCATATGGGGAAGCTGTGGAAAGATTATCCAATTTTGTTATATATAAGTCGCAGTGGGATTATTCTGATGGGCCTAAGTGGCCGTTTGAAAAAAGGCTTCCTATAAATGCACTTTGGGATTCCCGTGATGCCGCTGATGATTTTTCCAAACTTTGTATACATGAGAATGATACTGACAAAGAAGCATTTTTGGAAGAATACCTTGGGACAAAAGAATTGTCTTTTATCCCATATACGAGCTTAAAAACAGGAAAAGAGGTTTATCTTCCCGAAGATGTAATTAATTGTATGAGCGGAAGCAATGCCATGGCAGCCGGAAATACTCAAGAAGAAGCCTTGTGCCAGGCTCTATGTGAAACTGCAGAGAGATATTCCAAATTTCAGATAATATTAAACGGTTATACTCCGCCGGAAATAGACAGAAAAATTTTGGAAGAACTTGCTCCGGAGGCTTTGGATATCATAAATGAAGCTGAAAAGAAGTTTGACCTGAAAATAGTTGTAAGGGATGCCTCACTTTTAAAAGATCTTCCAGTGTTGAATGTGGTATTTTTCGATAAAAGTAAAGAGCTTTATGCATCCAGATTTGGGGCGCATCCTCTTTTTAACGTAGCACTTGAGAGGTGCCTGACGGAAATGGCTCAGGGAAAAAGTGACTTAAAAACAAAGGACTATATGCTTCCTGTTCATTCCGATGATGCCAATGTGCTTAGCTTTAGAAATCTTGCAGACAGTTTTAGAAACGATTTTGCAGATATGCCGAAGACTTTTTTTGAAGGGGGTACTACTTGGGAGTTTTCAAGATGGAAAAACTTTGGAGATTCTAACAGCGAGTGGAACAAAAGCCTTATTAACAGTCTTTTAAAACTTTCCGGGGATGTATATTACAGAAAGACCTCTTTTTTGGGGTTGTTTGCGGTCAGACTTTATGTTCCCAAAGTTTCTGTTCTTCCGTTTAAAATAGGTAAAAACAATCTTCAAAATGCTTATCTTCGAGAAATAATACACAGTCCGGAAAGGTTATCTCAAATAAAAACTGCCGCTGAAGCAAAAAGCCTTTTGAATGTTCTTACAGATTTAAATTCATCTGTCGGAAACAGGAGTGATAATTTGCTTTTGGAGTCGGATATAGGTATTTCAGCAGATAATCTAAAAAAGCTTTTGTTAAAGATTGTTGACGGAAGTGACAAGGACGCACTTGAGAATCATTTTGGAATTTCACCATTTATGAGAGAAATCAGGCTTTTGAGAAAACAGGAGCATGAAGAAAAAATCCTTTTATCCAGAAAAGAACAGGAGAAAAAACTCAGAAAAAGGCTTTTGGAAACAGAGGGGAAATGATGGATGTTTTATTGGTTAACGGAATGGATCTTTCAGGTACAGAGGCGGTTACTGCACATATAGGACAGCATATCTTAAAGAGCATATTAGAGCCGGAGTTTGAAACAAAGATAATAAGTTTTGATGATCTTGTAAGGAAAAAAGAATTTGATATAGGAGACGATCCTGAGAAACTGATAGGAAAAATGGCAGACCTGATCCTTTCTCAAGGTACACCGGTTGTAGGCTTTTACACTATTTGCAATACTTTTCATCTGGTTGTGAGAGTTTCAGAGGTTGTAAAAAAAAGAGCACCGGAAACATTTATTTTTTATGGTGGGCCTCATGCAACGCTTACTTCGAAAAAATGCATGGAAACCTTTAATTTTCTTGACCTTATATGTCTTGGCGAATCAGAGAGAAGTATATTGCCGCTTATGAGAGAAATATTTGGAAAAAGAGACTTTGATGTTGTGCCGGGAATTGTTTATCGAAATAATGGTACAATTAAAGAAAATCCATGTGCTGCCCTTTTATCAGATGATGAATTAACAAAATATACTCAGTATAGACTTGGGAACGTGGCAGAGTTTAAGAAAATGAGGGTAACAATGGAAGGGGGAAGAGGATGCCCTTTCGAATGTTCATTTTGTTCTACTTCAAGATTCTGGAAACGTAAATTCAGAGTTAAACCGGCAGATGTGCTTGTGAAGGAAATGGATAAATACTTCGAACTTTATGGGCAGACGGATTTTGCTATACAGCACGATATGTTCACAGCAAACAGAAAGCATATCACAAGCTTTTGCAATTACCTCATAGAGAAAGGAAGTCCATATGTATGGAGATGCTCTTCCAGAACGGATGTACTTGACAAGGACCTGATTGATTTGATGAAAAAGGCCGGTTGCTTGGAAATCTACACCGGGATAGAAACAGGGTCGGATAGAATGCAAAGGATTACCCACAAAAATCTTAAGCTGGAGAATGCTGTTGAAACAATAAGATGGATAACTGAGGCCGGAATAAAAAGTATTGTTTCATTTATTTATGGCTATCCGGATGAGACAGTGGATGACTTTTATCAGACTCTTTCAATGATAAGAAAAATTTATCTTATCGGAAGTATTGATATTCAGCTTCATAAGTTTTTTCCTCTTCCGGCTACGGAAGAAGGTGACAAAGTCATAGGACGGGCATATTTTGATGCGGACACTGTAGATTTGAGTATTTTTAACAGGAATGTTTGCAGTGAAAAAACTCTGGATTTGATAAAAGCAAATAAAGAGCTATTTCTTCAGTTTTATGATTTTAAGTCAGATGTTCGCACGGATTTTCCGTATATTGAAGCAATGATAATGTTTTTATCATCGCTTGAAGGAGCGTTCCCATTGACACTGCGAGAAATCATAGGAAGATGTGATCTTTTGGCATTTTATCGCCATAACGAAGAGATGTTCGGGGTTATTTTTAATTCTTACAGAAGTACGCAGTCCGTTATGAAACTTAGGGGAGAATTCGTTGAAATCCTTGGCAAAATTGCACATGAGCAGGTGGAAAGAGGAATCAGTTTTCTTTATGATTTTGAGAAAACCGTTATGGAGTTCAAAAGAAGCTCTGACAGGGAACCTGTTATGCTTGATATGGAATTTGATATTTCACAATATATTAAGAGCAAATGCTTTGTGTGGGAAAATACAAGGGTATTGTTATCAATAGATAATGAAACAATGGACATAAAGATAAAAAAGATACCTTCATGGATTGTGTTTAAGAATTGAGGTGGGTGCAATGGCAAAAAACACAAAAATAAGAGAAGATGACGGAGGAGTGATATTAAAATCTCCTAAAAAGATTGGGGAGTATATGCATGCGACAAGACCGTCTGTTTGGATTGTTCTTTTGGCAATTGCTTTACTTCTGCTTGGCTTTTTACAGTGGGCGATATTTGGAACTGTAGAATTATCTTATAGCACCAAGGCATATACTGATGATGGTGTCACGGTTTGCTGGATGGCTTATATGGATGCTATAGAGGCTAGACCCGGGTCGAAGGTTTTGAGCAGTAACAATAGCGGAAAGGTTGTAAAAATTAAAGATACTGCTGACAGTGCACAGGATGTTCTTGATATTGTCGGGACTTTATATATCAGAGAATTTGATCTTTTGAGTGATACAAACTATTACAGGGTATATATTGAAATGGATAAAGATTTACCCGATGGCGTAATTGATGTGAAAATAATTGAAGGAACTATAAAGCCCGGAAAATATGTGTTTAACTTAAAAGGTGAATGATCATGGGAATTTACAAAAAAAGAATCCCACTTTCAAAAGGAGTTGCCAAGGTTCCTGTAATAATGCAGATGGAAGCTGTTGAATGCGGAGCAGCTTGCCTTACTATGGTTTTTGCCTATTACGGAAGATTTCTTCCACTTGAAAAAGTCCGTGAAGAATGCGGAGTTTCGAGGGATGGATCAAATCTTAAAAATATGTATCTTGTAGCTGTTGATCAGGGGTTTGAAACAAGAGCACTCAGACTTAATTTGGACAGACTTAAGGAGAGGGCTACTTTTCCTTGTATAGTTTTTGCTGACGGAGATCATTTTATTGTTTTGAATGGTATCAGAAACGGCAGATTTTATGTAAATGATCCGGCACGGGGAATGATCACTCTTGATGAGGATGCTTTTGCGCGCAGATATTCCGGTGTATGTCTTATTATGTCTCCGACCGAAAAGTTTTCACCTTGCGGGAGACCGGCTTCGATATTCGATTTTGTAAGCGAACAGCTTAAGGGAGCCGGGAATATGGTTGCCCTTGTACTTTTGACTGCACTTATCAGTACTATGGTAAAAATCCTTTTGCCTGCCATTGACAGATTTTTTGTTGATATCATTATGATAACTCCTGATATGGAACTGGGAATATTGTTCTATTTACTTGTTTTATCACTTGTAGGAATTCAAATCACTGCTTTATGGATACAGGCTGCTTATATGACAAAACTTCAGGGCAAAATGTCTATTAAGGCTTGTACGGGATTTGTCTGGCACCTTATGAGTTTGCCGTGCAGGTTCTATGAACAGAGAATGAGCGGAGATTTGCTTGAAAGGTACAATTCAAATCAAAATCTTTCGACTACCATAATAACCAATATAACGCCTGTTGTTTTGGATGTAGCATCAATTATTTTCTACGCTGCTATTATGTTTACCTATAGTCCTCTTCTGGCGACGATCGGTATAATTTCAGTATTGTCCAACCTCTTTCTTAGCAGATTTATCTCTAACAAACGTATAAATATTGCAAGAGTAATGTCCAAACAGACAGCCAATCTCAATGTAGCGACCATAAGCGCCATAGAAATGATAGAAACGATAAAAGCATCCGGAGTTGAAAAGGGTTTTTTTCAGGAGTGGGCGAACTATTATGGAGATTACACCAAGCAGAACATGAATCTTGCAAAGCTTGAATATCGTGTAGGACAGATTCCGGATCTCATTACTTCTGTGACCACAAACCTTGTTATTATAATCGGCGCTATTTGGGTAATGAAGGGAAATTGGACAATTGGCATTTTAGTAGCTTTCAATGCATATCTGAATTCATTTATAACACCTGCCAGATCAGCGGCCAACACATCCCAGCTGTTTATGGAAATGAGGACTGAAGCTGAAAGAGTGCAGGATGTTATGCAATATTCTCCTGAGCTTGATTTAGAATATGAAGGGCTTAATAAAGATAAAGAATATCGTAAACTTGGCGATACTCTGGAAATGAAACATATTACTTTTGGATATAACAGACTTCTGCCACCGATACTTGAGGACTTTTCGTTTTCAATGAAGGCCGGTATGAGTGTAGCGATTGTTGGCGGATCAGGCAGTGGAAAAAGCACAGTGGCCAAACTTCTTGCCGGTATTCAAAAGCCTTGGAGCGGTGAGATACTTATAGATAATACTCCTATTAGTGAAATTCCAAGGGAGGTTTTGGCATCAAGTCTTTCTTTTGTGACACAGAGCACAACTTTTTTTGAAGATAGAATCGTTGATAATCTTAAGATGTTTGATAATACAATAGAGAACTATGAAATCATCATGGCATCAAGAGATGTTCAGATTCATGAGGATATAATTGCCAGAGAAGGTGGGTATCAAGCTGTTTTGCAAGAAGGAGGAAGAAATTTTTCCGGAGGTCAAAGACAGAGGCTGTCTATTGCAAGAGCACTGGCAAATGATCCAAGAATTCTTGTTCTTGATGAAGCTACAGCTGCTCTTGACGCGGAGACTGAATTTAATGTTATGAAAGCAATACATGAAAGAGGAATTACAACTTTAGTTATTTCTCATAGGCTTTCCATCATCCGTGATTGTGATGAGATTATAGTACTAAAGGAAGGCAAAATTGAAAACAGGGGAAAGCATGAGTACCTTATGGAAAATTGTAAGTATTATTCTGATCTTATAACCAGCGAATAAGTGATAGATTTAGGAAAGGCTGAGCTTTGACTGATAGAAACATGAATTATGAAACTGAATTACTGTTTAAGAGAATGTCAGAAGATGAAGTGGAACTATCGGATGCGCTTATCAGCCTGACTGAGGTTGTTGAGGGAAAAAAGGCGCTGGGATGGTTAGGCAATAATTACGACAGGTCTCTTATAGAAAATGCTTTTGAGCATATTCTTGCCTATCTCGGCAAGCCTGAGAAAATCAGCATTGAATCTTTTGATAAGATGAGTGAGACTGAATGGGAAGACTATCTCTATACCTTTTTTGACAAAAGAGGTTTCTCGACTCATGAAATGGAGCTAAAAAAGGGTTGGTCAAAGGATAGTATTGGTCCTATTCTCGCTATCAGAAATAATGGTGATGTGGTAGCTCTTATTCCTGACAGGAATGGGAAATATCATTATCAGAATTATGAGTCGGGAAAAGTCATTCTTATAGACAAAAGTAAGGAATCAGAATTTGCGGATCGTGGAATATGCTTTTTTAGACAGTTTCCAAAAAAAAGCATGAAAGGATATGATCTGCTGATTTTCATGAAAGAATCTCTTAATAGAGCGGATTATATCAATGTGCTTGTATATGGATTGCTTGCTACAAGTGTAGGAATGATAACTCCGGTTCTTATAAAAATTCTTTTCTCAAGTGTTCAGTTTTTTGACAAAGTTTCATATATTGTACCCTTTATGATATTTATGATTGCTTCAGCTGTTGCCGTAACCTTGTTCAAGGTTGTTCAGAATCAGGTTGTGCATAGGATGTCAGCAAAAGTGGACATGAATATAAGAGCTGCTACTATGGAAAGAATTCTTTCACTTCCGGTAGAATATTATAAAAGACATGCTACAGGTGAACTTGCAAAGAGAATACAAGTGTTGCAGATTCTCAGTCAAGCACTTGTCACAGGAGTATTTACCACAGGTCTGATGCTTGTGCTCAGTGTTATATACATTTGGCAGATATATCGTTTGGGAGGTAGCCTTGCGGTTCCGGTTACCATTATTACAATATTATATGTCTGCCTGTCTGCTTTGATTATTGACAAAAAAAGCGCAGTTAACGCCGAAACCATTGAGTATACGACTAAAGACAATGCACTTTTGGTTTCAATAATGAATGGTATACAGACGCTGAAGGTGTCAGCATCAGAAAAAAGAATATATACAAAGTGGCTCAAAATATTCAAGAAGGAATCCATGGCACAGTATCATCCCGGCTTTTTTGTCACATATGGGAATGTACTCCTTACGGCCGTTACTCTTATAGGAATGATGGCAATATATTTTGTTGCCAATGAGAATAATATGTTTGCTGAATCTTATATAGCTTTTACTTCCGTATATGCAATGCTCACGGCAGTACTGCTTAATGTTCAGGAAGTTATTCCCAATGCATCATTGGTTCGCCCGATCCTTGAAGAACTTGATGTTTTTCTGGAACAGGCACCTGAAGTAAAAGAAGATGAGACACTTAAAGAGGTCAAGATTCGTAACGTTGAGTTTGATAATGTTTCATTCAGGTATGGAAAAGATCTTCCATTAGTAATTAAGAATTTCAGTTTAAAAATACATGAGGGTGAATATGTTGCCGTAGTTGGAAAGAGTGGATGCGGCAAGAGTACTTTGATGCGTCTTTTGCTTGGCTTTGAAGAATGTACTTTTGGAAATGTTTATATCAATGGAATAAATATTAATAGCATAAACAAGAAATCTCTTCGCAGGCAATTAGGTGTTGTAATGCAGGATTCAAAGCTTTTTGCCGGATCTATTTTTAAAAACATATCAATATCCAATCCCGGAATGACTGAGCAGGAAGCTTGGGAAGCTGCGGAAAAAGCAGGAATAGCAGATGATATAAGAAACATGCCAATGCAGATGAATACACTGGTGGATGAGAATGCTTCCTGTATATCGGGAGGACAAAAACAGAGAATTATTATAGCCAGAGCACTTGCGGGGAATCCCAAACTTGTGCTCTTTGATGAAGCTACAAGCGCATTGGATAACATTACACAAAAAATAGTATCGGAATCCCTTGAAAAAATAAAATGTACAAGGGTTGTTATTGCTCACAGGCTTTCAACAATAAAAAATTGTGACAGGATAATAATGCTTGAAAAAGGAGAAATCATTGAGAGCGGAACTTACGATGAACTGATAGATAAAAATGGAAAATTCGCTGCAATGGTAAAACGGCAACTGTTATAATAATGTTCTGCTTTATTAAAATTTTGCAGTATAATATTATAGGGTAAAAACAGCCCCCTGAGGGCTGAATTGGCGGGAGATAAGCATGATAAACAAAGCACTTGACGACTACACAAGGGAGGATCTTTTAAGCATCCTGGACGAGACAGTTGATGCAATTGTACTTGTGGATTCCAAACAGAACAGGTACAGAACTATAGCAAGAAAGGGCATTTTCTCTACACTGATTTCTGATACGGGAGTTTACGAAGATCTTATTCAAAAGATATGGTTCCATCTCGAGAATTCCAACGATACGATAAACGATGACTATAAGGCCTTTGTCTCATATTATCGTGAGTTTAAGGGTAAATACAGCAGAAGAGCCAAGGTCTTTGTGGAGGGTGACAGCATACCTCATTATGTTCAGATGAATGTTTATCCTATTGATGGAACAGGGCAGTATGTATTTGCCATGGATGAACTGGCCAATGGGGAATACGTTGAGGAATACGCCACAACCAGGAAGGTAAATACGATCCAGAGCACCTATCTGTTCTCAATGTATGTGGATCTTATAAGGGATACCACCAGCAGTATCAGTGTTACCGAGATATCTGAGGATACTGTTAATGCCACCATCAAGTACTCCCAGTGGAGACTTATGACTGTAAATATGATATGGCCTGAGGATCAGAAGCAGTTTATGACTATTACAGATCCCGAATATCTTAAGGCCAATCTGAGTACCGGTCGAACAACCTCATTTGACTGCAAGATGAAGAATCTTGAAGGTGTGTTCATCTGGGTTAAGCTTGTTTTCATTAAAGCCGAGACATCTGATGATGAGTTCAGATTTGTCTTCATGGTTCAGGACATCAACGAGAATGTAAAAGAGCTGATGAACACAATGAAGAAATATGAGAGCCTTGCTCTTAAGGATCCTCTGACAGGACTCTTTAACAGGGGCGGTATAGAAACAGAGATCAGAAATGCCATTGAGCTCTTTAAAAATGGCGGTTCCGATGTAGCACTACTGATGCTGGATCTTGACTTCTTCAAACAGGTAAATGACACATATGGTCATTCTGCAGGTGATACAGCACTTAAAGACTTTGCTAAGATTCTTGAAAGCGCTGTGGAGTGTAAGAGCGCTTCTGTCGGAAGATGGGGCGGTGAAGAATTTATTATCATTCTTCGCAACATGTCCGGAAATGAAGCTTATAAGTTTGCTGAGGAACTGAGAAGGCGCGTAGAGGAAACTCATTTTGGCGAAGTAGGAAAGCTTACCTGTTCAATAGGACTTAGCCGTGTAAAGCCTGAGGATACCTTCGATGATGTTTTTGAGCGAATTGACAGAGCTATGTATTCATCCAAGGATTCCGGAAGAAACAAAGTAACTGAAGAATAATACAAAAAGGAATAATTGTTTAAAACGCTTTAATTTAAAACAATTATATAGTATGATTAAGTGCGGTCAAATTAGATATAACAAGGGGTAGCATGAGAGAAATCTCATGCCACTCCTTTTCGCGTGTTTACAAGTGTAAGTGGTTGGAGGAAGCGTAGTTGGATTTAGAACAGCAGAGAAGAGCCCCTATATATGAAGCACTGGAGCGTTTCAGGAAACAGAGAGTAGTTCCTTTTGACGTGCCGGGGCATAAGAGGGGCAGAGGAAATGCCGAGCTGGTGAGGTTTTTGGGAGAGAGATGCGTAGGCATTGATGTAAATTCCATGAAACCGCTTGATAATCTGTGTCACCCGGTTTCGGTTATAAAAGAAGCAGAAGAGCTCATGGCTGATGCCTTTGGTGCAGCCCATGCTTTTATGATGGTAAACGGAACAACAAGTGCCGTGCAGGCAATGGTTCTTTCCCATGTGAAGATGGGAGAGAAGATCATCATGCCCAGAAATGTGCATAAGAGTGCGATCAATGCCCTTATTTTGTGCGGAGCTGTTCCTGTATATATTGACCCCAAGGTTGATGTGAACTTAGGGATTCCTCTGGGAATGGAGATAGCTGACGTTGAGAGGGCGGTAAAAGAGAACCCCGATGCCAAAGCTATCCTTATCAACAATCCTTCCTACTACGGAATCTGTTCGGACCTTAAGGCAATCGTTGATCTTGCTCACAGACATGGCATGAAAGCCCTGGTGGATGAGGCCCATGGCACTCACCTTTACTTTGGACCGGGACTTCCTCTAAACGGTATGGCTGCAGGAGCGGATATGGCTGCCATCAGTATGCACAAGTCAGGAGGGAGCCTTACGCAGAGTTCCATCCTTTTATGCGGACCTGATGCAAATGTTGGTTACATCAGCAGGATTGTTAACCTTACTCAGACCACATCTGCCAGCTATCTTCTTCTGGGAAGCCTTGATATTTCAAGAAGAAACCTTGCCCTTAACGGACATGACAGCTTCGAGAAGGTTACCAAGATGGCGCAGTATGCAAGGGAAGAGATCAATGATATAGGCGGCTACTATGCATACGGCAATGAGCTGAAAAATGGTGGAAGCATCTTTGATTTCGACGAGACGAAGCTCGTTGTAAACACCAGGAAAATAGGACTTACAGGAATCGAGGTCTATGACCTTTTAAGAGATGAGTACGATATCCAGATGGAATTCGGAGACCTCTCCAATGTTATGGCCTACATCTCAATCGGAGACAGGATCCAGGATATCGAGAGACTTGCAGGAGCTTTGGCCGATATCAGAAGACTTTACAGTAAACCTGAGCAGCAGTTCTTCTCCGCAGAGTATGTCACACCTATCGTTAAGGCAACTCCGCAGGAAGCTTTCTATGCAGAAAAAGAGTCACTGCCTATAGATCAGAGCGTTGGCAGAATAAGCGCAGAATCGGTTATGTGCTATCCACCCGGAATACCGATTCTTTCACCGGGTGAGATGATAACGGAAGAGATTCTTGAATATATAAAGACTGCCATGGAGAAGGGATGCTCCATGCAGGGACCTGAGAGCGAAGATATTTCGGAACTTTTTGTTCTGAAGTGATTAAGGAGATACAAATGGCAGAGATGGATTACTGGTTTAGCGATATGCACACCGCTAATGTTAAGATAAGCATTAGGCTTGCTAAACAGCTCTTTTCCGGAACCAGTGAGTTCCAGAGGATAGATGTGTTTGATTCACCGGAGTTTGGCAAGTTCCTTACATCGGACGGAAACATTATCTTTTCTGAGAAGGACGAGTTCACCTACGATGAGATGATAGTTCACGTCCCTATGGCAG